>Ga0209347_1000750_pt1 | contig 69727 bp, 70 predicted proteins | sample AutmiccommuBRH23_FD_187382 | JGI IMG/M metagenome (GOLD analysis project Ga0209347, IMG submission 187382) | Deep subsurface microbial communities from Mt. Terri, Switzerland - Autotrophic microbial communities BRH/23 (SPAdes) (version 2) | ecosystem: Environmental > Aquatic > Deep subsurface >... | reverse complement strand
CGCCAAATTCGATCGCCACCGTCCGAAGACACTTGACCGTCGCACTCAGTCGCAGCCTCCAGCGATGTCCATGCTGCACCAGGACAATGCCCGCTAAAATCCACGAATTTATGACGCAGTAAGATTAATCACCTGAACCGGAATGCGCGTGGTTAACAGGTCGGGAGAATACCGCGCCTGAGAGAACGCTTCCGGGCCATCTGGCGCTGAGGCCGGTTCACAGCCCCACCGCATAACCCTCGAAAACAACGGAAAAATCCGGCCTCAGCCGGATCGGGAGAACGCTTTCGCGAGGGCAAGTGGCGGTCTTTAAAGGATTCGAACCATCGGCAAACTGTGCTGTATTACCCGTTCAACAATGATTTCCGATACTTAATAAATAACCGGAGACGTCCTGACTAAAATGTGATTATCAGTCACGGTTTCGTTTGATCGACACTACTTCTCCGCGAACCCCTCCGAGGTTGTCACGCGGCGTCACGACCGGCTTTCGGGCGCAGCAGAGAAAGAGCTACCATCTCGGCTGCTTTCTGCGAGCCGCTTTGTGGTAAGATTCGCGATGACCAAATCTTTGGACCTGATACCCGTTCCACCCGCGCCCGGTGTCCTCGCCGGAAATCTTGGCAAGCCGATTAAGCTTACGGGATTGATGCTTGATGGCGTAACCGCTGAAGCCGGACGCGGCGGCCAGACCATCAGTGTATGGACGCGGCTCTACCTGACGTCGGACGATCGGTTTTTCCATCGGATCATCGAAGGGCTGAGTGCCCATGTCGAGTATCGCGCCCGCGAAGCCGGACACCATGTCAGCATGACCAAGCCGGGCTTCATCCTGCTAGTGGTTCACCCCGACAATACAGGCGATCTGTGGCTTGATGCGGCGGCGGCCACCCTCCAAATTCTAGTGAAGCGTTCGATGGCCGCCGGAACCGTGCTCTTTGAAAAGGACATAGCGGATGTGACTGCAATGTCCTTCCCGCTGGTGGAGATCGGAAAGGAAGATCGCGTCGTCTGTATTTTTCGCGAAGGCTGGCGGTTTGCGCTCTTCTTCGACTTCAACCCAAAGGGTGAACTTTCGATCGCAGACATGGAAAGAGACCTTGGGACACTTCACCGAAGGTTCAAATACCGAGATCTCTACGACGCCATCACAGACGAGAATGTCTTCGGTCGGCTTGTCGAGGCCGGATGGTTTCCGTTCGTCGAAATTCTTGGTCGTAAATTCCGGGAACTTGTAAGCCATTGCGAAGCAGGGTTCGAGCTCGATGAGATCGAGGCAAAGCTGATTGCGGCTTTCGACGCGCAACGGGTCGAAGCCATGTTTACACGGTGGATGGCCAAGCCGCATTTTGCGGGCAAGGAACGTCTGCTGCGGTCGGCGTTGAACAATTTCGCATCCGGCGATGCTGTCGCCGTGCTGAAAATTGTCCTGACCGAAATCGAAGGCATTCTGGGTGGGGCTTACCGAAAGGTCCACGGCACGGGAGCAAAGATTAAAAAGCTTCTTGAATTCGCGGTGCAATCTGCGGAACAAAAAGCGGGTCAGCCGGACACGCTGCTCTTTCCCGCAGCATTTGGCGACTATCTCAAGTCGCACACATTTGCCGAGTTTGATCCGGTGGCGCGGACGGGGAGGGCAAGCTCGCGTCATGCTGTGGGACATGGCGAAGCCGATGCGGATAGCTATACGCAGGTGCGGCGCTCCAGGCATTGCTGACGCTGGATCAACTGGCCTTCTACACCTGATGGGATTTGAAGCTTGCTCCTTACGGCAAGTGGCTGAACCCGCTCCTCACGGGCGGCGGATTGCGTTTTGATGCGGCGGGGCTCATGCCCCACCCTCCTGCGCCAATAACCAGTTTGTAGCTTCGGACGCTTTGGAAGCTGCCGTGAAAACGGCCCTCTTGTCGCACTTGAGGAGCTGCAGCCAGTTGGCGATATACTGAGCGTGGTCGGCTCGTGGTTCCGACGTGATGCCGAGATCACCGCAGAGGAAGGCAGCACCAATTTCGGCGATGAGCTCTTCGGCGGCGTAGCTCTCCGAGCCGAAGCGCCCGGCGAGATCGCGATCGAGGCGATGCTTCGCGCCGGACCAGTGCACCAACTCGTGGCAGAGTGTCGAATAGAAGCCTTCTGCCGGCGTCGTGGTGTCCGTTCCGGTGAAGCGGCGGCGTTCCGGCATGCGGATCTTGTCGATCGACGGGATATAGCAGGCACGGTCTCCGCCTTCTTCGAGGCGGCGCGCGTCGCCGCCGCAAAGGCTTCGGCGCGCGCGATCGGATCGAAGGTGGGTGCTTCCGGAATCTGCTCGTCGGAATCGAGCTTGAAGCCTTCGACCTGGGCCACGTCGAAGACGAAGCTGGCGCGAGCCATCAACCGTTCGACGTTCGCAGCTTCGCCCGTTTCGGCGTTTGTCTCGTCGAATTCGAGCTTCTTGTAGAAGACGATCAGCGAGGATTTTTCGCCTCCGCGAACTTGGCATCCCCGCTCGTGCCACTGACGGTAGGTGCCCCAGAGATGCGAGGGATAGTCCGCCGCGAGCCCGGCCACCCAAAGCGAGACGATGTTCACGCCGTTATAGGGCTTGGCCGAAGCGATGTTGACGGGCCGACGCATCGAGCCACCTTTGCTCCTGATCCAAGGTAGCCGAAACTCTCCGGCTGTCTCGATTGCTGCGACGATGCGGTTGGTGATTTCCTGATGTACGTCGAACTTTGTGCTGGCAGACATGTGTGTCTCCTTTCGCCGGTCTGAAGCCGCGACCGTCGCGGCCTGATGGCGTTCGGAGAGGCAGGAGGCAGACGCCTTGCACCCCAAGCGGAACGCGCGGGGCGGGCGAAGCGAAAAGACGGCGCATGCCGTTGCAAGGACGGAAATGCCTCCTGCCAGAACGGCAAAAGAAGGCCCGCACAGGTCGCGTAATTTGGCGAAAGATGGAGACGGGATTGCCCGGCTAAGTCCGGCGTGTGATCGCGGGAAAGGCCCGCTTTATGCGGGATCAGGCCAAGGCGCGCAGATCCTTGATCAGCACGAAAAGGTGCAGCGGATCGGTTGGGGATTCGATGAAGCCATAGCGCTTGTAGAAGGATCGCGCGTTTTCGTCCTTGGCGTGGACGGTGAAGGCGCGGATGCCCGCAATTTCGGCGGCCTGGAGCGTGCGCAAGATGGCATCGCGCAAGAGTCCTCCGCCAACGCCTTTGCCCTGCCAGTCGAGAGAAACAGCGAGCCGGGCGAGCAGCATCACGGGAACCGGATGACGCGCCATGCCTTTGGTAAGGCGTTCAGCGGCGCTGTCATAAGCAACTTCGCCTACGACCAGCGTGTAGAAGCCAATCACATTGTCGTCCGACAGACCGACATAAGTCTGCGAGGCATTGGCCTGCTGGTTCTGCAAGGCGTAGCGCATGAGGAACCGATTGAGCGGTTCCTCTCCGCAATCGAAAGTCTCGACGGGATGCTTGCGCGAAAGCTTCTCGATACGAAAACGGCTCACCCGGGTTCGTGGCCTGAGAAGATGCCGGGTTCAGAAAGCAGACGCTTCAATTCGGGCAATTCGCGCGGCGGTGCATCAAGGGCTGCTTGGAACGCCTCCCATCGCGCCGTGTCGAGGTGAAAGCTCTTGCGATCGGCAAGCGTTTCCTCGGCACGGCCAAGCGCGCTTTCGAGCACGAAGTCGCTGATTGAGCGACGCTCGGCGGCGGCGGCTGTGGCAAGGATGCGCTTTGCCTCAGCAGTGAGCCGAAGGTCGAGCTTTTCGGAGCGTGTCTGTCTGGTCATGGGTCTACCTCTAAGATAAGAATAACACACAATGCCCGACAATGTCACGACATTTCTTGCGTGGTTAGCTGCGTGCAAGAGGGCCACGGCCCTGAACTCAGGTTAACGGGGATTTCGGGAAGCGCGCGAGTCTGATTCAAGAGTGTTGGTGATCTGGAGGCCGACATGATTGAAGATGAGCGCCCGCGGCTGCGGGTTTTGCTGGACCATTTTGGGCTGGTTGCGGATGAGCGGGAGCAATGGCGGGTGGCCTATCCGTTGCCGGAGGTGCTTCTGCTGGTGGTCTGCGGCACGATCGGGGCGTGTGACGATTTCGACGAGATCGTCGAATGGGGTGAGGATAACCTGCCGTTTCTGCGGCGTTTTCTGCCCTATCGTCATGGCATACCCGGCTCGCGCTGGCTGCGCATCCTGCTCAACCGGATCAATCCGGCGCTGTTTTCGGATTGCTTCATATCGTGGGCTTCGACGCTTCCCCCCGCAGCCAGGAACGCCCGTACAGCTTCACCGTTGGTCCGATCAGCCACGAGTACTCTCGGCCGATGGCCTCCTGCTCGGGACGGTACAGGCCGCGCTCAATCCAGCGCGAGTGGGATTGGTGCGCGCCCAGGTGGCTCAAGACGTCACCCGGATCGATATCAGCTATCTTGGGCCGGCCGACCTGTCCGCTGAGTAATGCCGTTAAGGAGGTGCCAGGCGATGATCTACCGCTCAATCTTCCGCGGCCATGGCTTATAGTTTGCTGCAAAGCGACAGTGTGGCGATTTCCGCGAAGGAATAGCCGCTCCTCGGCTCGCGTGCTGCTATTCATCAATCCCTGTCTCGGCTGGTGCAGCGCGGCAACTCATGCGAACCGAGGTCTCGATGCACGGCCGGTCGAGGGTCGTTTCGGCGCACAGCCGCCGTCCGTCGAAGAGGTCATTCATTCGGCGCCGGAGATTATATGCAGTCGTATTAGTGTGAAAGGTCATGCAGCCCCCAAAAGCACCAGGCTGTTGACCCACCGCCACGCGCTTGACTGGATGGCCTTCCGTGCTATAAGTCGAGATGAATTCCGAGGGGTGCGCCAAACGGTGCTGAGACGGCGGTGAGCCGGACCCTTGAACCTGATCCGGGTCATACCGGCGTAGGAACGGAACTAGGGCCGTCTCGGCAATCCTGATCACTTCTTCGCCCAGCCTGGATCTCCACGATGTTGTCGGGAGATCGCCATGCTTTTACCTCGCTCCACCAGCCAGTTGAGTCCTGAGCGCCAGGATTGATGCCGATGTTCGCGCCCTTTCAGGCAGCGATGCGCACGCTGGCCGTGCTCATTGCCGCATGGCAGGCGCTGGTCTGGGTATTTTCGCCACCGCGCTACATCTTGCCCGCCCCGCTCGACGTGCTTGGCGCCTTATGGCGCCAGCCGGGCTATTTTTTTGCAAACACCTGGGTGACGCTAGTTGAGATTGCAGCCGGTTTCGTGGCCGGAACGTTTATTGGGATCGCCACCGCGCTCTGCGTGGCGGCGCTGCCGCGCTTCGGCAACCTTGTCTGGCCGATGGTGCTGGTGTCGCAAGCCTTTCCGGTCTTCGTCATCGCGCCGCTGCTGGTGCTGTGGTTCGGCTTTGGCATGGCCTCAAAGGTGGTGATGACGACGCTCATCATCTTCTTTCCCGTTGCCTCCGCCTTCGCGGACGGGTTGCGTCGGATCGATCCCGAAATCATCGATGCGACCGCGATAACCGAAGCGTCCCACTGGCAGACGCTGATCCATGTGCGCGTGCCGCTGGCCTTGCCTTCACTTGTTTCAGGTTTGTGCGTTGCAGCGTCTCTGGCACCGCTCGGTGCGGTTATCGGCGAATGGGTCGGCGCCTCGGCAGGTCTCGGTTTCGTCATGGTGCAGGCCAATGCCCGCATGCAGACTGATACGGCGTTTGCCGCTATGGCAATCATAGCCCTTCTGACATTGGCGCTGCGCCGCGCGGTCGATTGGCTCGGACCCCTTCTCACCCCGTGGGCTGAGGAAAACGAATTCCCCCGTCATCCCAATGAATGGAAGCGACCATGATACGTGCTCTGATACTTGCCCTTTTGATCGGCTTTGCGGCCACCAGTAGCGTTCGGTCGCAAGACCGGCTCACCGTCCTGCTGGAATGGTTCGTCAATCCCGACCATGCGCCGCTTGTCGTGGCGCGAGAACTCGGCCTGTTCGAGAAGGCCGGGCTGGAGGTCGAACTCCTGCCGCCAACCGATCCGTCGATCGTGCCGCGCGCGGTCGCCTCGGGTCAGGCGGATGTCGGCATCCATTATCAGCCCAACCTCTATCTGGATCACGCGGCGGGCGTGCCTCTCGTCCGGTTCGGCACATTGGTCGAGACGCCGCTCAACACGCTCACAGTGCTGGCCGACGGGCCGATCGCTAGCATCAAGGATCTCGCGGGCAAGCGCATCGGCTTTTCCGTCTCCGGCTTCGAAGATGCCATGCTCGGCCGCATGCTGGAGCATGCAGGCGTGGACAAGAAAAGCGTGGAGCTGATCAACGTCAATTTTGCTCTGACACCCTCGCTCATCGGTGGTCAGGTCGATGCCACCATCGGGGGGTTTCGCAATTTTGAGCTGACGCAAATGCGGCTCGAAGGTCACGAAGGCCGCTCTTTCTTTCCCGAGGAGCATGGCGTTCCGGTTTATGACGAGTTGATCTTCATCACGCGACCGGAGCTGGTCAGCGACAACCGGCTCAAACGTTTCCTCGAGGCCGTCGAACAGGGCGCGATCTACGTCACCAACCATCCCGACGAGAGCTGGAAGCTGTTCACCCATGCTTACCCCGATCTCGACGACGAGCTGAACCGCCAGGCCTGGATCGACACGCTGCCGCGCTTCGCCAAACGGCCCTTCGCGCTCGACCGCGCACGTTATGCCCGGTTTGGCGCTTTCATGGCCGAGAGCGGGCTGATCGAGGCGGCACCTGCGGTGGAGGACATTGCGGTGGAACTACAATGAGCGTGGCCGTTAATTTTTCTGTTGAGATGCCGCGGTTGGCAGTCTCCATGCTTGAGCGCGTGCGCAAGCAGACTCCGCGCGTCCACTGCCTGATGAACACGGTGGCGCAGAAGCTGGTGGCGGATGGTTTGTCGGCGCTGGGCGCGATCCCGTCCATGACCTCGTCGTCGGACGAGGTGCAGGATTTCGCGCGCAAGGCCGACGCCTTGGTCGTCAATCTCGGCACGCTCGACAAACAGCGCCGCGAGGCCATCGGCCTTGCGGTGGATATAGCTACCGCACGCGGAATTCCATGGCTGCTCGATCCGGCCCATTGCGATTACTCGCTGCTACGCGCCCGTTTCGCGCAAGACCTGCTGAAACGCCAGCCAGCGGTGCTGCGCGCCAACGCTGCCGAATATGCGTTGTTGACCGTGCCGGAGCACCTCGTTGCGGTCGAGACCGGCGTCGTCGATCGCATCAGCTTTGCCGGACGAACGGTGTCGGTCGCCAATGGCGATCCGCTGATAGCCAAGGTGACGGGCACCGGTTGTCTGTCCGGCGCGGTAATCGCGGCCTTCCTCGCGGTTGACGACGATCCCCATATGGCGACCGCAGCCGCAATGCTGGCGCTTGGCGTGGCGGCGGAAAAGGCGGCCCTGCGCGCGAGCGGGCCGGGCAGTTTCGAGCCGGCTTTGCTCGATGCGCTCGCCGCACTCGAAGGTGGGGAGATCCTGGAAAGAGCAAAGGTGACGTGATGAGCAAAGTTGACTACAGGCTGAACGCGATCGTGGACGGCAGCTTGCGGGGCATCGGCGATCTGGCCGAACTCGCCGCGATTGCTGCCGGGAACGGCGCGACGATCGTCCAATACCGCGACAAGGATGCGTCGACGCGGATCATGGTCGAGCGTGCGGCCGCGATCCGGGCCGCGCTTGCCGGCAGCGGTGTGCCACTCGTCGTCAACGACCGTATCGACGTCGCGCTGGCAGCTTGTGCCGAAGGCGTGCATCTCGGCCGCGATGACATGGATGTGACGACGGCGCGCCGTCTGCTCGGCCCGGATGCGATCATCGGCGTGACCGTCAAGAACGCGGCGGATGCCGACATGGCGAGCGATTCGCCGGTGGACTATGCCTGCATCGGCGGCGTGTTCGAGACTTTATCAAAGCGGAATCCGGACGCGCCTGTCGGCATCGAAGGCTTTGCAGTGCTGTGCAAGCGGATCGGCGCGGCAAGGCCGGACCTGCCGGTCGGCGCCATAGCAGGCATCGATGCCGGCCGGGCTCGCGAAGTAGTGACGGTCGGCGCGATGGGCGTCGCCGTCATCTCGGCCATTTTTAGGGCGGTCGATATCGCGATGGCAACGCGCGATCTGCGCCGGGCGGTGGATGAGGCGCTGAAGGGGCGTTCATCATGAGCGCCATCGCCCTGACCATCGCAGGCTCCGACAGCGGCGGCGGCGCTGGCATCCAGGCTGACCTGAAGACGTTTTCGGCGCTGGGGGTGTTCGGCGCCAGCGTAATCACGGCAGTTACCGCGCAGAACACGATGGGCGTGCGAGCCGTGGAAGATATATCGCCCATGATGATAGCCGCGCAGATCGACGCGGTATTCGACGACATTGCCGTCGGCGCAACCAAGATCGGGATGGTCTCGCGCCCCGAGACGATCGCCGTCATCGCCGAGCGGTTGCGCCACTATGGCGTACGGCCGGTGCTCGATCCGGTTATGGTCGCGACATCGGGCGACCGCCTGCTTCAGCCCAACGCCATCGACGCGCTTCGGACGCAATTGCTGCCGCTCGCCGCGCTCGTGACGCCCAATCTGCACGAGGCCGCACTGCTATCCGGGACACCAATTGCCGAGAATGAAGCGGCGATGACGGCGCAGGCCGAGGCAATCGTCAAGGCCGGTGCACAAGCCGTGCTCGTCAAGGGTGGCCATCGCGACGGATCGCACAGCACCGACATCCTGTTCGACGGCCGCGCCTTTATCCGCTTTTCCAAGCCTCGCATCCAGACCCGCAATACCCACGGTACCGGCTGCACGTTGGCAGCGGCCATCGCGGCCGAACTTGCACGCGGCCTGGCGCTGCCAGAGGCGGTCGGCGAGGCGAAGGATTATCTCCAGGGAGCCCTGGAAGCCGCCTCGACCCTCTTCATCGGCAAGGGCAGCGGACCGGTCCATCATTTCCATCATTGGTGGCCCGCCTGATGGGGATAGCCACGACCTTCACGCAGTGGCCGGAGCGGATGCTTGGCACGGCCGGTGCGAAGGCTGCGCTGCAGGTGCGCAGAACTTCCGCGCTCCGGGGGGCTGGATGACCGCATGAGCCCAGTGGAGCAACCCACAACCTCCGTGTCGCGACCGGCACGCCTTGCCGCGCAACTTCTGCGCTCCGTGGAAGCGGCGCTCGGCGCGGTGGCGGCCGCCATCCTTGCCGCCCTTCTCGCCGTTGTGCTGACGGCGGTCGTGTTGCGCTACGTCTTCAGCACCGGGTTTCTCGGCTCGGAGGATCTCGGCATCTGGCTGCACGTTGCACTGATCGCGGCAGGGGCGCCGTTGGCGCTGAACAGCGCGCTGGCCATGCGGTTCGACGGCTTTGTCTTCAGGCTGCCCGCTCGTGGGCGCGCCATCGCCGCTATCGGGGCCGATGTCTTCACCGTGCTGGCCGGCCTGATCCTCGCCTTTGGCAGCGCCCGCATCGCCGCCATGCTGGGAGGTATCTCGCCGACGCTTGGCCTGCCGGAATGGATCCGCTTCGGCTTTTTCGGCGTCGGCGGCGGACTGATCCTGCTGGTCCTGGCTCTGCAACGCGTCGCAGAGGAAAGGGGTGCGGCCCTGTTAGCAGCCGTTGCCCTCGGCATCGTGCTCTTCATGGCCGTCGGCCACGCAACCGTTTCCGTCCCCATACCGCCAAGCATCGTGCTGGGACTGATCGTCGTGGTCGGCCTCATTGTCGCAGCGCCGATGCCCCATGCCTTCCTGGCCGCCGCCTATCTCGCGATCCTCTTCGGCAGCCCATTGCCCGAGCAGGCGGTGGTGTCGGCCACGGTGACGGGCGTGTCGAAGTTCCTGCTGCTTGCTATCCCGTTCTTCTTGCTCGTGGGCGAATTACTGACGGCCTCGGGAACCGCTGGTCGTATCGTCGCGTTCGCGGCCTCTCTGGTGGGCCATCGCCGTGCCGGACTCGCACAGACCACGCTTCTCACCAGCATACTGTTTTCCGGCGCATCCGGCTCGTCGGTCGCCAATGCCGCCTTTGGAGCGGCGACTTTCCAGCCAGAACTGGTGAAGCGTGGCTATCCGCCGACGCAGGCCGCCGCAATCATCGCGGCCACCTCTGTGCTGGACAATGTCATCCCGCCTTCCATCGCCTTCCTGATCCTGGCCGTCGCCACCAACCTCTCGGTCGGCTCGCTGTTTGTCGGCGGCTTCATCGCAGGGCCGGTGATGGCGCTCTGTCTTGCGGTCGCGATCCACTTCACCGTGCGGGAAAACACGCCGCTGCCGCGTGCAGACGCAGCCGTACGCCGGCGATCGACGTTCGCCGCCATTCCCGCCTTCGGGCTGGGCGTCATCGTGGTCGTCGGCATCCGCATGGGAGTGGTCACAACCACGGAAGCGGCTGCGCTGGCTGCCCTCTATACCTTCTTCCTCGGCCTCGGCGCCCGGCTGCGCTTCACGCCGCTTTACGCCGCTTTCCGGAGGGCGGCGGCCGAAGCCGCGGCGATCGGCCTCTTGATCGGCACCGCCGGTCCGTTCGCCTTCCTGCTGGCGGTGGACAATATGTCGGGGCTCATCTCCAGCTTGACGATGGCCCTCGGCGGCAGCGCCATCGCAGTGCTGCTGCTCTCCAACCTCGTGCTGCTCGCCGCTGGGCTGGTGCTGGACATCGGCGCTGCGATCCTGCTGTTCGGGCCGATTCTGCTGCCGGCCGCAGAGGCGGCCGGCATCGACCCGATCGGGTTTGGCGTCATCATCGTGGTCAATCTGATGATCGGCGGGCTCACGCCGCCCGTGGGCATGCTGGTTTTCGTGGTGAGCGGCGTCACGCGGCTTCCGGCCGGCGCGCTGTTTTCCGCCATCCTGCCCTATCTGGCAGCCCTTCTCGCTTCCCTCGCCCTGCTGAGTGCGGGAGCCCTCATCCTCTAGTAACGGAAGAAAGATCATGACTTCCATCACGCGCCGCCGTTTCATCCATGCCACTGCCACTGCCACTGCCGCCGCCGGGACGGGACTGCTGCTTGCGCCTGCGATCGTCGGCAAGGCGCATGCGCAGACGACGCTGACCGTTGCCTCGCTATTTGGGGACGACAAACCGGAGACGAGGATCTGGCTGAAAATCCGCGACTTGGTCGAAGAGAAGCTGTCGGGAAAGTTCAACTTCAACATCGTGCGCAACGCAGCGCTTGGCGGCGAGAAGGAAATCGCCGAAGGTATCCGTCTCGGCTCCATTCAGGCCAGCCTGTCGACCGTCTCGGTGTTGTCGGGCTGGGTGCCCGAGGTGCAGATCCTCGACCTGCCCTTCCTGTTCCGCAACGCCGCCCACGTCCGCAAGGTCGTGGAGGGCCAGACCGGTGCCGAACTCAGGCATAAGCTTGCCGCGCAGAAATTCATCGTCGGCGGTTTCATCAATTACGGCGCGCGCCATCTGCTGACCAAGGAGCCAGTCACGCGGCCTGGGCAGCTTGCGGGCCAGCGCATGCGCGTAATCCAGAGCCCGCTGCACACCAAGCTGTGGAGCGCTTTCGGAACGACGCCGATCGGTATTCCTATCACCGAAACCTACAACGCGCTCAAGACCGGGGTGGCCGACGCAATGGATCTCACCAAGTCAGCCTATGCCGGCTTCAAGCTCTACGAGGTGGTGCCCTACCTTACCGAAACCGGCCATATCTGGGCGTCGGGCGTCGTCTATTTCTCGACCGGCTTCTGGAACGGCCTGAGCGATGGAGACAAGGAGGTCTTCCAGCAGGCCGCCACTGAGGGCGCGGCCCATTTCGACCAACTCATCGTCGAGGACGAGGACCGCTCGGTGGCGCTCGCGGCCGAGAACGGCTGCCAGGTGATAGCGCCCGAGGAGCGCGAGGAGTGGGAGAAGGGAGCGCGCGGGGTCTGGGAGGATTTCGCCGGCATCGTCGGCGGCGCGGATAAGATCGAGGCGATCGGAAGCCTCTCCTGACAGAACATTATAGGTGCCGGCGGCCGGAGTCAGCCTCAACGCGAAACGGCTCGGGAATCTCCACTAGATGGGCAACCTCGCCAAGGGTATTCGGCACGTAGTCTTGATCGCTATTGATGAAGCTGCCCCGGTGACGACACCAGCTTATGATGTAGGAGCCAATGAGGCGGATTTGCGCAAACAATGGGCAAACACACTGCTCTCGGGGCTAGCCACGTTTCAGCGAGCGTCGTGTCGCGGAACTCCTGACTCGTGAACGGCGCGCGAAGCGGCCGGAAATCCCGACCGCGACTTGTCGCAAAAGTCTGTCGCACAAGTTTGACTTTTGCACCTGACTTTTGCGACAGAAATTTCCCTGAAAAATCAGCGGTCCCGATTTTGTAGCGAAGCTTAGGATTTATGCTACATGTTGGCTCCGAACGTTAGAGAGATAGCGTTCCTTGTTGGCCGAGCTGCTGCGTAAGCGGTGTCGCGCTCACACCTTGGCGGGATAATTCCAGGGCAGCAGCTCATCGATCTGGCTCCGTTTATGGCCGTTGACGATGGCGGTGAACGTGCTGGTCATGTAGGCCTGCGGCTCGACAGCGTTGAGTTTGCAGGTTTCGATGAGCGAGGCGATGGTCGCCCAGTTTTCGGCTTCGGCGTCGTGGCCTGCGAAGAGCGCGTTCTTGCGGCTGAGGGCCATCGCGGGTTCATTCTGCCCATGTCGGGCAAATGGTAGAGTTTCATTATCGATGGCACCCATTTTACGGTGGTTGTTTTCGGCACGAAGGTCGCGAGGATCGGGCCGGCGGTGCGATTGTGCGGGTCGAGGTTCGACCGGGCGAAGTCATTCAGGTCGCAGAATGGATGCTGGACCGGGCGTTTTGCGTCGGCGTGGAGATGGGCGAACCGCAGGTTTCGGTGGCTGGTCTCATAGAGCTTCATAGGCTGCTTACCGAGCGCGGTTTCAGACACACTTCGACGGATGGACTCACAGCCATCCAGGAGGCGCGCCATGAAGGCATTACCACCACCGGCGACATTACCAATGCCGATCCGGCAACTGAGCATACCGTTCGATACACCGCAGATGCGGGGCCTGAGCGATGCGGAAAGGAGCGCCGTTGTCGCCAGACTGGCAAACCTTCTGATGGCCGCAGCCGGCGTGGCGGCAAAGGAGGCGAGCGATGACGAGCAATAATCTCCTTCCAGCCAAGGTGCTGAAGCGCAAGGCTGTGGTCTACGTTCGACAGTCGACCCCAGGTCAGGTCCAGAACAATCTGGAGAGCCAGCGGCGACAGTATGAACTTGTCGATGTTGCGCATCTCTGGGGTTTCCGAGATGTCGATGTGATCGACGATGACCTTGGTCGTACCGCCAGCGGCGCTGTTGAGCGCCCTGGTTTCGAACGACTTGTGAGCGGCCTGTGCACAGGCAAAATTGGCGCAGTGCTCTGCCTCGACGCATCCCGCCTTTCCCGCAATGGTCGGGATTGGCACCATCTCTTGGAACTATGCGGCCTGGTTGAAGCTCGCGTCATCGATCTCGACGGGGTGTACGATCCTTGTCGTCCGAACGATCGATTGTTGTTGGGCATGAAGGGTAGCATCAGCGAGTTCGAGCTCGGCATTTTGCGAACGCGCATGCTTGACGCGGCCCGCGCCAAAGCGCGGCGGGGCGAGCTGCGTCTCAGTGTGCCGATCGGCTATATCTGGCACCGCGACTATGGATACACCGAACTGAGTGATCAGCCTTTTGAAAAATCGCTTTGCTGCCTTAGCGTTTCATCGCGTTTGCACGAGAATATCAAGGACGTCCCCGTCCGCGTCGATGGCGCGCCATAGCCAGTATTTCTTACCTCGAATCGGGATAATGACCTCATCCAGATGCCATTAATTGTTGGGACGAGGGTGATCGCGCCGGATGCATTTCGTAAAATGCCGACCAAATTGATTGGCCCACAACCGGACCGCTTCACGACTGACGTCACACCGCGCTCTGCAGGCAGGTCTTCAACGTCGGCGGCGCTCATCGCGAAGCGGTGGTAAGCCCACACGGCGTAAGCGATGATCTCGCGAGGATAGCGGAAGCCCTTCAGGCGCGGCATACTGGTTAGGATTTCCATAACACTAGAATAGTCTGATCAGGACAGCCTAACAACTTGGCAATGCCGTCCATGGAGTAGGCAAAAGCACAGAAACATTGAAAAAGCCCATTTTTGATGTTTTTTGACTGTCGTGCTACGCACTTCAAGTCTTTAGTCGGCCATATTGTCCAACCACCTTGATGAGCGCCGAAAGATCGACGGACTTGACAAGAGCAATGTCGAACTCGGTGCCGCCCATATCAGTCGCCGCCACCATCGCGTTCAGTACCGCTTCCTCGGTTGCCTCGACTGCTGCCTGGTAGATGGGGTCGAAGAGATCGTCGTTGATCATGTCGATCTGGTATCGCGCGGCAGTCAATTGTGGCAGGGGCCGCTCATTGGCAGTTGAGAAAGCCAGAAAAATATCGCCGGAAGAGTTGCCGCCATTGGTACCCCCGCGTCCGATGCCGAGCGATCCGCGTCGCGCTAGTCTGTTAAGCTGATGCGGTGCCATCGGTATGTCGGTGGCGATCACAACGACGATTGAGCCACGTTCGCCGGTATCGAGAAAAATCCGGTCCTCCCGGAGATGACGGCCAACCGGCGCGCCAAGGACATTCATCCAGTCGCGTATGCCGTGATTGGCCTGTACAAGTACACCGACCGTATGCATCTTCCCATCAATTTCCAACTGGCGCGACGATGTACCGGTTCCGCCCTTGTATTCGTAACAGATCATTCCGGTTCCGCCGCCAGAATTGCCCTCGATCACTTGTCCTCCTGTGGCGGATTCAAGTGCGGCGCAGACATCGGATTCTGTGACGTGGAGACCATTGATGTCATTGAGGAACCCGTCAAAGGTTTCCGAGACCACCGGCATCAGCCAGAGAGGCGTCTTGCCGGTGAACGCATCTGGATACTTTTCGAGCATCCAGCGGATGGCTGCTTGGTGAGCCGTTCCGACCGAATGAGTATTGGTCAAAAGCACTGGTCCAAGAAAATAGCCGCCATCGGCGATCCAATGCGTGCCAGTCATCTCACCATTGCCATTGAATCGATGAAATCCCGCCCAAACAGGCTTAAGATCACCTTCAGCACCCCGCGGCAATATCGCGGTCACGCCTGTACGAGCAGGTTTCGGACGGCCGCTGCGTGGCGTGTTCTCGATGATGGTCGTCATTCCAACCTTCAGGCCGGGAACATCTGTGATCGCGTTGAATGCACCTGGCAAACCGGGCAGGTCCAGGCCAAGGTCACGAGCGCGGATCGGGTTTGAGTTGTAGGTCATGACGTATTCCGTTCTAGCGCTTGCGCCGGTGCAGATAGAGGCCGGCAGCCGCAATGGTGAAGGAAAACAGCAGCATCATCACTGCAATAGCGTTGACCTCCGGCTTTATGCCGCGACGAAGCATGCCGAAAATGAAGATCGGCAAGGTTTGTGTAGAAGTACCCGAAACGAAGTAGGTGATCACTAGATCATCCATCGAAATGATGAAGGCGAGCATGGCTCCTCCGACCACGCCCGGCATCACCTGTGGAAGGATGATTTTGCGGAATGTGGTCCACTCGTCCGCGCCGAGATCGGCAGACGCGTTTTCGAGTGTGCGGTCCATACCAGCGAGCCGAGCCGAGACGACGATGAACACATAGGAAATCAGGAAGGTGCACTGTCCGATAATGATCGTTCCAATGCCGAGAGAGATGCCGACGCCGACAAAGAATATCAGCAGGGCAATGCCAAGAACGATGTCGGGCATGAGCATCGGCACGAAAAGGAGGACTCGGTAGAAGCGTTTGCCAAAGAACGAAAATCGGTAGACAGCCAGCGCTGCGGCTGTCCCGAGGACAGTAGCCACCATGGTCGTCGATGCCGCAACAATCAAGCTGGTGCGCACGGCTGCAAGCAATTGGTCGGTGGATTCTATATAGAGCGCAGCTTCAGAAGCCGCGTTCTTGAGGCCGAAAATTTGCTTGTACCAATCGAAGGTAAAACCGGACCAGCGCATCATGTTAACTGGATCTGCATTGAATGAATAAATGACGATCAGTCCGATCGGCACATAGATGAAGGCGAAGAAGATCAAGGTGTAAAATGTGAGCCCAGAGGAGCCAAGTATTCGTGCTAAACGCATGTTCGTTCCTCCTTAGCCAGCTGCCGGCGCGTCGTCGTCGCGCCGGGTTTCGTGGTGGATGTAAATGAAAAGCAGGATCAACACGATTGCCATCACCAGCATGGAGAGGGCCGCGCCGAAAGGCCAGTTCCGAGCTGCCAGGAACTGTTGCTCGATCAGGTTGCCGAGCATCAGGGACTTGGCGCCGCCAAGTACCGCCGGCACGACGAAATTTCCAAGCGCCGGAATAAATACGATAATGGATCCGCCAGCCACTCCCGGTAGTGTCAACGGAAAAATCACGCGCCAGAAGGTCTGAAATCCGTTGGCGCCAAGATCTTGAGATGCCCGCACCAGGGTCCAATCAAGCTTTTCCACACTGGCGTAAACCGGCAGGAACATGAACGGAATAAATATGTAGACCATGCCAAGGATCACCGCGCCGTCGGTGTAGATCATTTCCAGAGGGTGATCTATCCACCCGAGCGATTCCAGCGCGGTATTGATGAATCCTGTCTTCTTGAGAATAAGAATCCAGATAAACAGGCGCACAATCAGGCTTGCAAAGAAAGGCAGTGTGATAAGGAATAGCGCAAAGGCTTTCCATCGATCGGAGAGTCGGCTGATCTGGAATGCCGCCGGATAGCAGATCAGCAGCGTGATCAGGACTGTCGTCACAGCGATGCGCAACGAGCGAAAAAAAATCGAAATATAAACCGGATCATAGATCTCGAACTCCGGGTCTGCGAAGCCAAGAATCCGGCCAAAATTATGTGGATAGAAGGTCCATTCCACGCCGCCATAGAGACCCGGTGCCAGGAACGAGTAGATCATCATGATGATCAGTGGTCCGGCAAGGAATATGCTCAGGAACAGCGAAACGGGCCCGAGCAGGATGCCGAGTTGGGCCCGCGCACGGCCTCGCCGGGTCAACCCGCTCATGATCTGGCCCCTTCTGTCGCAATGAGATGCACCGCGGCTGGGTCATAAGTCAGCGTAGCTTTGCGAGAGGCTTCGGCCCCGGCCACCAAGGCCTGATGAGTCGCGGCGATCGATGCGACCACATCGTGGTGATTGTCGGTTCGTCCGTGAATTTCGTACCCGGCGCCGGAGAATACGATCTGCCGTATGGATACGTCGAGCCGGCCGGTTTCCGCAGCGATCTCGCCGCCGTTGGCGATCGAGAACTGCTCCGGTCTCAGCAGCGCAGTAATTGGTCCAGTGCCTGTCGAGGCGCTGGTCCGGATCTTGTCGCCGTCGTCTGTTGTGACCGTTCCATTTTCAATCGTTCCCCTGAAAAGGTTGCTTGCGCCAATAAAGGAAGCGACAAATTCATTGGATGGCTTGTTGTAGATGGCGAGCGGGGCGTCGATCTGCTGGATCTTACCGCCTTCGAGCACCGCCACCCGATTTGACATCGTTAAGGCTTCTTCCTGGTCATGGGTGACAAAAATGAAGGAAATGCCGAGTTCGGCCTGAAGGGTCTTAAGTTCGATCTGCATCGACTGCCGCAAATTCCGGTCAAGTGCGGAAAGGGGCTCGTCAAGGAGCAAAAGTTTCGGCCGTGCGATGATTGCGCGTGCAAGCGCCACACGTTGCTGTTGGCCACCGGATAGCTGTCTCGGCAGCCGCTTTTCAAGCCCGCCGAGTCCTACCATATCCAGTGCAGCGCCAACCTGCGTATTACGTTCGGCACGGCGCGCACCTGCAATATCCAGTGCGTATCCAACATTGTTGCCTACCGTCATATGCGGAAACAGCGCATAATTCTGGAACACCGTGTTGACGGGGCGGCGGTGCGGCGGACGATCGGTAACGTCCTCGCCATCGACGTACACGCAACCTGAATTCAGTTGGACGAATCCGGATATGGAGTGCAACAGGGTTGTTTTCCCGCAACCAGACGGACCAAGCAGCGTCAGGAATTCATTGCGGGCCACATCAAGGTTGATGTTGCCCAAGGCCGTTACAGTACCTCCTTCGGGCAAAGGGAATGTCTTCCGCACCTTCTCGAGTCTGACAATACTCTCACCCATATTCCCCTCCGGTATTAGTGCCCGCGCTCCGCTATCAAGTATGTTATCCAAATAACTATTGCGGCTTTTAGTTATCATGATACCATATTTTATTCCCTGTCAATGTGTGAAAAGCAACTGGAGTATCCAATTATTTAGAAGAGTACAGTGGTTGCGCAGCAGGGTACCACTCACAATGGAGACATGAATATGACCGTTAGAGGGAACTCGAAACTAGGCGCTCGTTCGTTGAGGGCTGGCCTGAAAAATATGAGCGCCGGCGCACTCGCCGCGATCGCTGCATTCGCTACCGCAATCGTTCCTGCGGCGGCGGATGGCCGGTTGAACATTTACAACTGGGGCGAATACATCAATCCCGAAGTGCTGAAAAAGTTTGAGGCGGATTCCGGCGTCAAAGTCAATCTGGATATTTACGGATCCAACGAGGAAATGCTGGCCAAGGTTCAGCCGGGTGGGACCGATTACGATATCGTGTTTCCCTCCGTACACATGCACGACATCATGGCAAAACTGAACCTGCTCGAGAAAACAGACATCAACCAGTATGAAGGGTTCAAAAACATTGATCCGCAGTTTCTGCGGGCTAGTTCCGACCCGAAAGGCGAGTATTGTCTTCCCTACGCCTGGGGCTCGGTTGGCATCGTTTACAACCGTGAAGTGCTCGGTAAGGACATTGTTGGCTGGAAAGACCTGATCGAGACGGTGAAGGCCAAGAACCTAAAGTTCACCCTTCTTGACGACATGCGGGAAGTTATTGGGGTCGGCCTGTTGCTTGACGGCAAATCGGTCAATTCAACCGACCCGGACGAGCTCCAGGCGGCTGCGCAGACCATTATCGACATGAAGCCATATGTCGCTGCATTTACCTATGAAGCCCGACCCATGGTCGAGGCGGGCGACGTCGCGGCCGGCCATTTCTTCGTCGGAGCCATGGTTGATGTTCTCCGCGAACCCGAGAAGCTGGGCTACATTATCCCCGTCGAAGGCGCCACGATGTACCAGGAAGACATATGTGTCCTCAAGTCGGCACCGAACAAGGAGAACGCCAAGAAATTTCTTGAGTTCTATACCCAGCCGGAGGTGGCGGCATTGAATATAGCCCAGCAGACAAATGGCACACCCAACGTGCAAGCCCGTTCGCTGACACCGGAGAATATCCGGAATTCGACCGAAATTAATCCTACGGACGAAACCATGAAGCGCCTGGAGATCTTTGTCGACATTGGCAAAGACGTCCGCAAGCTTGATCGGGTCTGGACCCAGATCAAAACAGCGCAGTAAGATAAGCGCGGACCTGGACTCGCCCCCGGCCATCTATGCCGGGGGCGTTGTCTTATCAAGCCGACAGGGGCGAAGCAAATGTCTACAAACATATTGGCACAACTGCGCGCACCCGAGGCCCGGCAAACCAAAACGGATATCCTGATTTCGAACTATATCGAGCGGAATCTGGCTGAGTTACCCTTCGAGACGGCTAAATCCATCGCCGAAAGGGTCGGGGTCAGCCAGATGACTGTTGGTCGCTATCTACGCCGTCTCGGCTACGGGGGGCTAGAGAATATGAAGCAGGAAATTCGAAAGGGTGCCAACCACACTGCTTGGCAGGTCAAAGGCAAATTCGACCGGTTGCAAGACGACATCCGGGAACAGCGATTGCTGGCGCAGCTAATCGAGCAGCAGATTGATGACCTTACACAGATGTACGAAATTACAGTGTCAACAGATTGGCACAATGCGATCCGGGCACTTGCAGATGCCGAAGAAGTATTTGTCGCCGCTTTCCAGAACGTGCGCGGTGTGGCGCAGTATTTTGCGGCTCAGCTTGCCTATGCACGCCCGAAAGTACAGTTCCTCGATGGTCTCAATGGCACTTATGCTGAATTGTTCGATGGCAGCTGCGACAACCGGCTTCTCGTCCTTGTCGATGTCCGGCGTTTCGCAGCGAAGGCACGAAAGCTGGCGGCACACGCGCGTGCCATAGGCGTCAAGGTGGTACTTGTTTCAGACGATGCCTGCACATGGGTCGAGGAGGAATGCGATATTCCGATCATCATGCCGGGCGCTCGCGGACCGCTCTGGGATGGCGCGGCAACAATGGTAGCCGTCTTCGACCTGTTGATAGCAAACCTCATCGTTGAACTTGGCGATAGCGTCAACGGCCGCGTCGAAACGCTGACGCGGCTTCAGGATTATTTCGGAGACTTCGAGGAATAAGTCAGTTCAACCTTATTCCAGGGAATAGTGGGTCTTCCTCATATGTGTGGTGAGTGAACAAAACCGGTCGTAACTTGCATTTCGCAGCAATTCGACGCCCTGTGTGGCAATTTATTTGCGTCCGGGAGACCTGAATCTGATGTTCTGGCCTTCGGTTTGGCCATCCATGGCAGGGGTAGTGCAGCCATCGACCGTCCACCACACAAATTGATGGTGTGGAACGGCCCTTCGAAGCGGCATCGAAGGTGCCTATTGTAGTGATGTTCATCACCACGAAACAGAAAGGAACCGTTCCATGGAGAAGATTACCACGATCGGCCTGGACCTGGCCAAGTCGGTCTTTCAGGTTCACGGCGTCGCCGAAGACGGCCGCGTCGTCATCCGCAGAGCCTTGTGGCGGTCGCAGCTATTGGAGTTCTTCCGCGGCGTTGAGCCGTGCCTCGTTGGACTTGAGGCGTGTGCGAGTGCGCATCATTGGGCGAACGTCATCGGCCAGTTCGGGCACACGGTCAGAATGATACCGCCGGCCTACGTGAAGGCCTACGTCAAGTTATGCTCACCTCGTCATAACTTGACTAATCACGAGGTTCCCATAATGCGGAGGAGCGCGGCCTGATCTGCGGATTTTCGCCGTTCTTGTCCATGTTCCTCCGCATTATTTCAGAGCGTGTCGAGCCAGGTGAGCACGCTGGCATCGCGCTTCCAGGATGATTGGCCGCCGGGTATGGCTGGAACGGAGACCTTTTCCAGGGCTTTCCGCTTCGTTTCCAGATTGGCCCTGGCATAGTGGTTGGTCGTGTCGAGGCTGACATGACCGAGCCAACTGCGGATGACCGTAACGTCGACGCCGGCCGAGATGAGGTGCACGGCGGTGGCGTGCCGGAAGGCGTGTGGCGTTACGTGCTTGGCCCGCAGCGTTGGCGTGGTTTCGGCCGCCGCCTTTACGTAGGCGGTGAGCTTGAAGCGGACCCCTGAGGCGCTGAGCGGCTCGCCATAGCGGTTGACGAACAGCCGCTTGTCGGGCGCCCGTGGTTGCCGCTCAAGCAGTTTCTTAAGCAGCATGACGGTTTCCGGCCAGAGCGGGCAGATACGTTCCTTCCGAAGCCAAGACAGAACCGACGACACGCACCGTCGATGTCAAATCCTGCACGTCAAGATCGAGGAGCTGACGCTGGAGAACGATTTTTGTCCGGTGCGCTCGGCAAGGCGGGATTGCTGGGCGGAAGGAAATGATCGACCGCGAGCACAAACTGTCGGTCGTGCGCCAGGCCAAGCTTCTCGGCGTCAGCCGTAGCAGCCTCCATTATTCTCAGCGTCCAGTGTTGGACGGCGATCTGACTTGGTCAAACATCCGGCGTTCGATAGATCACGGTTTGACCCAGCCGTATTTCCAGCTCGACAATGAAGCTCTTTACTTCGGCGAAGTCCATCTCGATCCCTAGTCCCGGCAGGTTTGGCAATGTCAACCATCCATCGGGGTCAAGGGGCAAGTGCGTCCTGCAGATCTTCCAGGAGAGAGACGCCCGATCCATGGGATATTCGCAAAGGTCATGGCGCGGAAGGCCGGCAAATGTTTGCAGCGCTGCGCTGAGCGCCAGATGCGAGGTGTAGGTGTGGTTGACATAGAACGCTCCGGTCCTGTCGGCATGACGGGCGATTTGTGTGGCCGCGCCGATGCCGCCAATCCGGCCGCAGTCGATCTGAATGACACCGAGATCGGCGATGTCGAGCAATCGGAGCGCCTGGGCATGGCTGTGAATATTCTCGCCCGCTGCGACACGCTGACGACCCCGCAACCGGGAAAGCTCGGCATAGGCTCCGAATTCAGCCCCATCGAATGGTTCTTCGACCCATTCGACGCCAAATTCATCCATCAAAGGGCCGTAGCGCATGGCGGCATTGACGTCGCCGCGCCAGATGCGCGCCGCGTCGAGGAACAACCGGGTGTCGGGCCCAAGTGCCTCACGGGCGGCGGCAAGCTGGTTGCGGTCGGCGCGGAAATTTCCACCGCCAAACCCATTCCAGCCCGTCTTGACTGCGGTGTAGCCGGCGTCGTGCGCCTTGCGCATGCGCAGGTGCGTTTCCTCTGGAGTTTGAGCGAAAGGAACGACGACATAGGCCTGTTTCGCAAAGGCCCGATCGTAGCCCAGAAGGCGATAGACAGGCTGTTGCAGCTTTTTGCCAAGAAGGTCCCACAGCGCCATTTCAACGCCGGAATAGATGTGCGGCGTCTGCAGGATGTTCATGCTGTCATGGAAAACCTGCCGGGTGATCGCCGCAATGTCGTCTGGCGTCTCCAGCCTTTGACCCAGCACCGACGCACTGACCGGCCGCGACGTGCTATGCGATTCAGGCGTCACGAATGCCGCCATCGACACAAATGGCGCCGCCTCGCATTCGCCCCAGCCTTCATGTTGCCCTGCGCGGACGCGCACGAGCAGCGTGTCGCATACCGGATCGCGCGCCGGGTCGAAGTCCGGCGCCTGCAGCATGAAGAGATCGACGCTTTCAATGCGGGTAACCGACGTCATTTGTTGTCGGCCAGGATAAGGTCGGCTCCGCGTTCTCCGATCATGATGGCCGGTGCATTGGTATTGCCGCTGACAAGCTGCGGCATGATCGAGGCGTCGACGACACGCAATTTCGCGATGCCATGGACGCGCAGCGAACTATCAACCACGGCCATCGGATCAGGTCCCATCTTGCAGGTTCCGACGGGGTGGAAGACCGTCACGCTTTCCTCGCGCAGAAAGGCTTCCCAATCTGCATCTGTCATCTCCGGCTTGCCGGGTGCCATTTCCTCGACCACATGGCGGGCGAGCGGCGAGGCTGCAAAAATGCGGCGGATATAGCGGCAACCGGCAATCAATGTCCGCATGTCAGATTCCGCCTCCAGCAACCGGCTGAATATTCTCGGAGGATCGCGGAAATCCGTGCTGCGCAAGCCAATACGGCCGCGGCTCCGGGGTCTGCTGACATTCGGGATCGCGGTCACGACCGGGTCCTTGAGAATGATCAGATCGTCTGGCGTCAGTTTATAGCCGACCGGCGTGAAATGCAGTTGGAGGTCGGGGTCAACCTGGGAAGGTTCGGAGCGGACAAAGGCCATGGCCTGCGCGCCGGGGGCGGTGGCTGGTCCGCGTCCACGCAGCAGCCAGTTCAGTCCGTGGATTGCCGATTTGACCGGACCGGCTTCCGAATTATAGGTTGGCTGGTCGACCCGGTAGGTCAGGTAAACACCCACATGATCATGCAGGTTCCTGCCGACACCGGGAAGATCGTGATGGGTCGAAATGCCCAGACCGGAAAGCTCGATTTCATTGCCGATGCCCGACAACATCAACAGTTGCGGCGATGCAATGGCGCCGGCCGACACGATGACCTCGCGCCGCGCGCGGACAACATGATGCGAGTTGTCGCGCCGGTAATATTCGACGCCCACCGCAACGCGATTATCGATCAGGACGCGCGAAACCTGGGCCTTGGAGATGACGCGAAGGTTCTTGCGGCCTCGAACTGGCGACAGATAGGCGTCGGCGGCACTGTGACGACGGCCGAATATCTGGTTTGCCTGAACGAACCCGGCGCCTAACTGTGTTTTGCCGTTGAAATCACTATTTGCCGGCAGGCCGGTGGCGATCGCGGCCTCGACAAATTTTTCCGCCAGCGGGTGGCGGCTTCTCAGGTTCGATGTGTGCAGCGGCCCGTCGCCACCGCGATAGTGATTGGCGCCGTTCTCATTGGTCTCGCTGCGCTTGAAATAGGGCAGCACGTCGGCATAGGACCAGCCCGGATTGCCCAGCTCCGCCCAATGGTCATAGTCGCTCGCCTGGCCGCGCATATAGACCAGACCGCAGAGAGAACTGCTTCCGCCGATCACCTTGCCGCGCGGCCACACGTCCTGCCTGCCATTGCGGGTCGGGTCGGGCTCGGTGTGATAATTCCAGTCATACTTCGGGTTGCCAATGCCATAGAGGTCGGTCGCCGCCGGCATTTTGATGACCGGTGAACGGTCGCTGCCACCTGCCTCGATCAGAAGCACGCTGTTGCGGTCGTCGGCGCTCAGACGATTGGCGAGCACGCAGCCCGCCGATCCAGCTCCGATGATGACGTAGTCAAACTCATCCATGATATGCCTAGCCGTACCGGTGATAGATTGTGCGAATCTGGGTGTATTTCAGCACGCCGTGCTTGCCGTCCTCGCCGCCGATCCCTGAATCCTGGTGCCCGTTGTGAAAGCCTTGCAGCGCCTCACCCATTGTTCGGTTGATATAGAGTTCGCCACAGGCAAGGTCGCGCTGCGCCCGCATGATCAGCCGGTAATCATTGCTGAACAGAAAGGCCGACAAGCCATAGCGGGTGGAATTGGCGAGCCGTATTGCCTCCTCATAGCTGTCAATGCATATCACCGGCGCAATGGGCCCAAATGTCTCCTGGTTGAACAGGGTCATATCCGGGGTCACATCGGTAATGACCGTTGGACGGACCCAGTAGCCTTGCGCTGGCAGCGAGGGAGGGCCATATCCGCCGCACCGGATCGACCCCCCTTCGCTGCGCGCCAGATCGATGGCGGTGGTCACCTTATCGAACTGGCTCCGGTTGATCACCGGACCAAGATCGACGTCGCTGCGGGGATCCCCGACCCGCAGCTTGTTGGCCCGCTCAACCAGCCGCTCGACAAAGCTGTCATGAATATCCGCATGCACCAGAATACGTTCGGAGGAGGTGCAGACCTGGCCTGTATTCTCAAAGCTGGCAAAGGCAATCGCATCGGCCGCCAGGTCGAGATCCGCATCCTTCCAGACAATGGCCGGGGCGCTGCCTCCGAGTTCGAGCGCCACACGCGCCAGGGTTTTGGCGGCAATCGCCATGATCCGCTTGCCGGTATCGCGATGGCCCGTCATCGTGATCATGCGAACGCAGGCATCTGCGCACAGGCTTGCACCGACCGCACCGCCGCCAGTGACGAGGTTAAGCACACCCGGAGGCAGGCAACCGGTCGCGGTTATCAGCTGGCTGGCCCGTATGCAGGCCAGGGGCGCAACTTCGGTCGGCTTGACCACCACGGCATTGCCGGTGATCAGGGCGGGCGCCACCTTGCGAACGAAAAGGTCGAGCGGATAATTCCAAGCGGTAATCGCGGCGACAACGCCTATGGGCACGCGTGTCAGCAGAATGGTCTCATCGAGATTGTCGGCGGGAACAATTTCGCCCTCTATCCGCCGGTCCCACTGCGCCACAAACTCGAAACTGGTTGCAGCACTCTCGACTTCCTCGCGCGCCTTGGCGATTGGCTTGCCGACCTCAAGGCAGATGAGATCCGCCAACTCCTCAAGGTTTTCACGCAGGCAGGCGCCTGCCGCGCGCAAGGCATCGGCACGCCGCCAGGGTTCGATCAACGCCCATGCCGGTTGCGCGGCAGCAGCTGCGCCAACCGCGCGGCTGATCTGCTCTTCGTTTGCGCTTGCAACAAGGGTGATTGTGTTTTCGGTTGTCGGGTCGATTACGGGCAGACCTTGCGCCGCTCCCGCTTCCCATACCCCGTTGATGCATATCGTTTCGCCGGGGGTCATTGTGGCTCCTCGACCAGCTGAAGGCCAGCGGCGAGCCCGTCGCGCAAGGCTGTCAAATCATCGGTTGTCACCATGAACGCAATGTTCAGGCTATGGGCGAGATCCCGGTCTGCCGTGCTGGCGATCGGCATTGCCCAAGGCTTGCCTTGTGCCTGCGCTGCGCGGGCGATCCGCCTTATATCATCGTGATCGCTGCCATCTGCGAGATATTCGCCGCGCCCATGGGCGAGCGAAAGATCGTTGGGACCGATAAACAGGCCATCGACGGTTTCCAGCGCCGCGATGGCTTCAACATCTTCCTGCGCCAGGACAGTTTCGATCATCACCCAGCATTTCGTCCGGCGATTTTCCGACTCGACGAAATGACGAGGCGCCGGCATGTAGTTGACTGTCTTGCCGCCGCCAAATCCTCGCACGCCCAAGGGCGGGAATTTCGCAAAGGCCGTCGCGGCGCGGGCGTGCGCCAGACCGGTGATTTGCGGCAGGATCACCCCATCGCTGCCAAAATCGAGCGCATGCTGAATCGCCACCCGCTCGGCGCTGTCAACCCGCGTGTAGACGGTCATGCCCAGCGCCTTGGCAATGGTAATGCTGCGCGCAGCCGTGGTTGGTTCGAACGTTCCATGTTCCATGTCGATAATGACAGTGCCGTAACCGAGGATCGAGGCAATTTCACAAGCGTTTTCATTCGGTCTCATCAACCAGAAACCGGGTTCGCTGTAGGGGCTTGCCATCCGTATGACTGTCATCGTCAACCTCCAAAAGAACCGGCCATCGCGCCGCCATCGACCGGATAGAGCCCACCAGTAAGATAGTTGGCTGCAGGTGAACACAGGAATATCGCGAGGTTTGCGACATCCTCAACCCGGGCGAATCTGCCCATCGGGATTTCCGCTTTCCATCGTGCAGCATCCTCCGGCGACGCCACCGTGCGGAACATATCGGTGTCGACAACATGGGGCAGAATTGAATTGACGCGGATATTGTCGCGAGCGTGATCCAGCGCCAGCACCTTGCTCAGACCGATCACCCCGAATTTTGTGGCGCAATAGACCGCCCGGCGCTGAAAGCCGGTGATGCCGGCAGTTGAGGCGACCTGCACGATGGAGCCGCCTTCCCCATGCTCGCGGACATGGGCGATGAAGCGTTTTGAAAGCCAAAGCACACTGTTGAAGTTCAACTCCATCAATTCGTCCGTGCGGTCGACAGTAATGCTGTCCGTCGTGACACCCCAGGAACGGCCTGCATTGTTGACGAGGATATCGATCCTGTCCTGTAACGCGAGCGCCTGGTCGAAAACGCTGCCGGCTGTTCCGGCAATGGAAAGGTCGCCGCCGATGGTGGCGACCGCCTGTCCGGGCCGCTCAAGTTCCTTGGCCCGCTGTTCGAGCTCGGCCACATTGATATCCTGCAAAATCAGATCGGCGCCAAGTTCGGCAAAGGCCTTGGCAATTCCCGCACCAATGCCGGTTGCCGCGCCTGTCACCAGTGCGACCTTGCCGCGAAACAGGGTAGCGTCGAATATTTGAGTTGTCACGGTTGTACTCTCCAGGCCGCCAGGGCGGATTCATCAATATCAAGCCCAAGTCCGGGGCGATCGAATGGTTGGACCATGCCGTCATCCAGTGTGAACAAGGGGGTGCGCAGAAATTGGTCGCGCCACGGGGACGGGTCCATGTCACATTCAAAATAGTCGGCGTTTGGAAGCGCGTAGAGCAGGTTCAGGCAGGCCGCGAGGCTGACCGCGGTGCTGTAGTTCTTGCTGGAAAAGCTCAGGTGACGCATCTGGGCATAGGCGGCAATCTTGCGCGCCTCCGTAATGCCGCCCACCTGGATGACGTCGGGCTGAACCATCTGGATTGCGCCTGCATCCATGAGCGCCGCGAAATTGAACTTGCTGGTCTCGGTTTCGAATCCCGCAATGGGAATTCGCGTGCGCCGCGCCAGTTCACTGCAGCCGACAATGTTTTCCGGCTGGGTTGGTTCCTCGAACCAGCGCACGCCGATGCGCTCGAATTCATCTGCATAGGTCATGGCCGTGCGCGCATCTAGCGACGTCGTCGCATCGCACATCAGGTCGAGATCGCTGCCAAGCGCATCCCGGGCGGCGCGAACACGGACGAAATCCTCTTTCATGGTCACACGCAAGGGCGTGTCGTGCAGAACGCCTGCATGGACAGCCGAGGCGATGTTGCCGACTTTCATCTTGTAGCCGCGGTAGCCGGCAGCACGGGCCGCCGACACATCGGCCGCGAGATCATTCGTGGAGTAGTCGCGCCGGTAGTAGCCAGATGAGGCATAGGCGCGTAGCGGTCGCCCAAAGCCGCCCAGGAGCCGCCAAACCGGCTGGTTTGACGCCTTGCCGAGAATATCCCACAACGCAATGTCTATCGCCGAAAGGCAGGACAGGAGTATGCCCTTGCGCCCATGGTAATAGGTCTCCTGATAGACTTTCTCCCACAGAAATTCCGGCCGCCTGGGATCGTGACCGACAATCAGCGGCTGGATCTGTTTTTCAAGCACGGTCGCGGTGGTTGCCCAGGGGCCGCCCCACATCGCCGCTTCACCCCAGCCGAAAATATCCGGATCGTCGGTGTAAACCTTGACGAGCAGTGCTTCACGCGTCTGATATTCTCCGCGGGCATAAGTCAGCGGATAGGGCATTTTATAGTCGAGGCAAAAGACTTCGAGCCCGGTAATTTTCATGTTCGGTCACTCATTTTCCAAGAAGACAGACAATCCGGTCGCGCCGAAGGCTCAAATGAACGTGGTCGCCCTTTTTGAACGGGGCGTAGCTCTCGTTTCGAACCGTCAGCTTACTGGATGGCGAAATCCTCACATCATATTCGGTGACGCCGCCCAGGAAGCGGCACTGTTCGACAACGCCGGAAAGGTCGGCCGGCTCGGTAGGCGCTACCAGTCGGATGTCCTCCGGGCGAATGGCAATGAACTTTACGTCCCGGTTCGTACCCTCCGGGATCGGGATCATCGTGTCGCCATTGGCGTTGAACCGATCCGCCGACACGACGACGCCCTTGATCACGTTGGCGCCGCCAATAAAATCGGCCACGAAAGGTGTTTCGGGATTGTGGTAGAGCCGGTTTGGCGTATCGAGCTGCTCGACAACGCCGTCGTTCATCACGGCGACATAATCGGACAGGACCAGCGCCTCGCTCTGATCATGGGTGACGAAGACGGTGGTGATTTTCAACTCGCGAACAATGCGGTTGATTTCGTCGCGCATTTCCACGCGCAGCTTCAGATCGAGCGCCGAAAGCGGCTCGTCCAGCAGCAGGATGTCCGGTCTGATCGCCAAGGCCCGCGCCAATGCCACCCGTTGCTGCTGACCGCCCGAAAGCTGCTTGGGTGACCGCTCTGCAAAAGCGCTCATGCGGACGATGTCGAGGGCAGACCGGACACGTTCATCCCTGTCGGCACGTCCCATTCCGCGCATCCGAAGCCCGAATGCGATGTTGTTTGCAACGCTCATATGCGGAAACAGCGCATAGGATTGAAACACCATGCCGATGTTGCGATGCCGGGCTGGAACATGGGTAATCTCCCGGCCGGCAAGATAGATGGTCCCGGCGCTTGGCTGCTCGAACCCGGCGATCATGCGCAAGGTTGTCGTCTTGCCGCAGCCCGAAGGCCCCAGCAGGCTCAGAACCTCGCCATTCGCCAGCGAAAAGCTGACACCCTTGACGGCCCGGAAGTCACCAAAGGATTTTTCAACGCAATCAAGCTTGAGTGTCACGATATTTCCCTTGGAGGATGGGCGGCCAGACGGAACCTCCGTCCGGCCGCATGTCTCTTATTGAACCTGGGCTTTGGCTTTCTGCCAAACCTCGGTCGCCTTGCCTTCATATGCTGCACCGAGCGAACGCTGGAATTGCACGCGCGACAGGTTGGCCTCTGCTTCATCAACGCCAAGGCTAGCCCTAAGAGCCGGATCCATCAGCGCAACCGCTTTCTGGTTGGCCGGCGCATAGCCGAGTTCCTTGCCAAGCTGTGCCTGGACTTCCGGCGAGATCATGTGATCGATGAAGGCATAGGCTGCTTCCAGATTTGGCGCATCCTTGACCAGACAAGGACCATCATACCAGGCGATGAACCCTTCCTCAGGATAGGCCAGCGCAATATTGACGCCCTTGGCCTTTGCCTGACGGTAGCCGCCATCGTCGGTATCGGCGATCCAGATTTCGCCCGCCGCAAGAAGCTGCGCCATTTCGTCATAATGTTGGTAGACGGTTCTGACCTGCGGCATGCTCGATTCAAGCGTCTTGGCGATGGTGGCCCACTGGTCGTCGGTCAACGGCCCGTATTCCATGCCGGACTGAAAGGTCGTCCGGTAGGTCTGTTCGTTCGACTTGTCGATCTTGCCGATGCGGCCCTTGAACTTGCCGGAATAGACCTCTTTCCACGACTTGATCTCGCCGCCGGTTTTCGACGGGTCATAGGCGATCAGGCCATTGGCGCCCCAGGAATAGGTGACATGGTCATGCACACCGTCGGCTTTCGGCTTCTGGAACGGCGCATACATGTCCTTGAAGTTGACGAGCTTGGTGACATCGATCGGGTCGATAAGCGCCTGCTTCATCGCCACTTCCTCGAAGCCGACGCCCAGAAAGACGACATCGTAGGTGCCGAGCCCGGTGGCCCGGATCTTGTTCATCGCTTCTTTTTCGTCGGCATAATAATCGATATTGACCTTGGTGCCGTATTTCTTCTCGAAAGCCGGCAGGGCGAAGTCGATATAGTTGCCCCAACTAAGGACATTGATCTCGCCGCCGACTTGCTTGTCTTGTGCGAAGGCATGCGGTGCAAGGCCTATTGCGATGGCGGCAACCGTGGCCGCGAGCATTTGACGTCTGTTCATCATTTTCATTCCCTCCCAGGGATTTAAACACGTTTGGTCCAAGTCAAACGGAGTGCCATGGCGCTCAACACGACTGTTGCCAGCAGGATAAGCGTGGACACGGCATTGATCTCCGGCGTAATTCCCACCTTGACGATAGAGTAGATCCTGATGGGCAGTGTCGTCGTGCCAGCAGACGTCAGGAAGAAACTGACGACGAACTCGCCGATCGAAATGGTGAAGGCAAACAGGGCGGCGCCGATGATGCCAGGCGCGATCCCCGGCAGCGTAATGCGCCAGAGCACCGACAATTCCCCTGCCCCAAGCCCCCGCCCCGCCTCTTCCAGCGACCGGTCGAAGCGCGCAAGGCTGGAGATCAGGATGAAGGTGCAATACGGCAAGGCCAGCAGGATATGTCCCAGCAGCACGGCAACAAAGCCGGTCTGAAAGCCGACATATCGGGCGAAGAGAAGAAGCGACACACCCATGATAATGCCGGGCGCCAGCATCGGCATGATGGTCAGGAGCATGAAGAGGCTTTTTCCGCGAAAATTATGCCGGACGATGGCGAGCGCGGACAGAAGACCAAGCGTTGTGGCAATCGTCGTCGAGATCAGGCCGACCTGCAGGCTGGTCCACAGCGCCTGAAGCATCTTCGCATTGCCAAACAGCTTGTAATACCAGCGGGTATCAAAATTCTCGATTGGCAATGTGGTGATTGCGTCCTGATTGAAGCTGGTAATGACCACCAGTGCAATCGGCATGTAAACCATGACAAAAACGACGAGGGAAAAAAGTCCGAGCACCCAGCGCGTCACCATTGGCCTACTCCTGCCCAAGCATGCTGCGGTTGACATTGAGGAACCGTCCGACGACCAGCAGGCATGCAAGAATGCTCGCGAGAAGAACCATCGACAGCGCCGAACCGAACGGCCAATCGAAATTCGAAAAGGCTGTGGTGATGAGATTGCCATACATCATGCCCTTGAGGCCGCCGAGCATGTTGGGCACGACATATTCGCCAATCGCGGGAATGAAGGTGATGATGCAGCCGGCAACGATGCCGGGCGCGATCAAGGGCAAGGTCACGTGAATGAAACGGCGGACCGGACCCGCGCCAAGATTTTCGGCCGCTTCAAGGATGGAGTTGTCGAGGCGTTCGATCGAGGCGTAGATCGGCACCAGCATGTAAGGCAGATAGATATAGATCAGCCCGATAATGACGGATGCCTTGGTGAAAAGCAGCTTGATCGGCTCGTCAACGATTCCAACCGACAGCAGAAGCCAGTTCATGAGGCCGGATTCCCCGATGACGAGGTTCCACGAATAGGTCCGGATCAACACGCTCACCCAGCCGGGAACGATCAGCGCAAGGACCAACAGCGCGCGCCAGCGCGGCGAGACGAAACGGACGATGTAGTATGCCAAAGGCAGCGCCAGCAGAAGCGCGCCGACGGTGGTCATAAGGGCCATTCCGGCCGAGGTGAGAAGCGTGCCTACATACAGCGGATCATTGGCGATCTTTCTGTACTGCGTCAGCTGGAAGGTTTCCTGGATGTTGTAGTTGTCGTCGAGAGCCCAGAAACCATAGACCGCCAGAAGGGAGATCGGCGCAACAAACAACACAAGCAAGGTCAGCAATGGCGGCAAAAGAAGAAAGGCCAACTGCCCCTTCTCACCAAGCCGACCCGAGGCTCCCTGCTTTCCCATCGTCCGTCCTCCAACTTGACAAGACGCTATTCGGTGATAGCCTATTTATCAAATTTATTGTTCTTATGACTTCTATAAGGAATCGAAATACGAATGACTCTTGGTCATCTTGACATCGATCTGTTGCGCGCCTTCGCAACCGTTCACCAGGCTGGTGGCTTTTCGCAGGCCGCCGATATTCTCGGCCGCAGCCAACCAGCGATAAGCCTGCAGATCAAGCGCCTGGAAGAGCGTGTCGGAGGGCAGGTCTTTGAGCGCACCTCGGCCCGCGGCATTCCATTGACGCCGACCGGCGTCACCTTGATGGATTATGCCCGCCAGATCATCGCTCTTCATGACGAGGCGATGGCGAGGCTGACTTTGCCGACATTCAAAACATTTGTGCGCCTTGGCATTCTGGAGGAACTGGGCAACTACCGCCTACCCGCGGTCCTGCATTCCTTCGCCAAGGTCTTTCCCGACGCCAAGCTGCAAGTCGATGTGAAGCTGAGCAACCGGCTGATGCTCGATATGTGGCAGGGGCGAAACGACATCATCGTCATCGCCGGGGAAACCGATGTCCCCAACTCATTTCCGCTCTGGTCGGAGCAACTCGTTTGGGTGACATCGAGCGCGGTCCCCAGCCCGCCCCGCGAGCCGGTCCCCCTCATCACCCTCCCAGATCCGTGTTTTTACCGCAAGGCCGCCGAAAAAGCCCTCTCCAGCGCCGGCCAGCCATGGGCGAACGTCGCCACCAGCAGCACAATGGCGGGAATTCGCGCTTCCGTCATCGCCGGCATCGGCGTTACCGCCATGGGCAAAACCGAGGTCACCGAGGGTCTGCGCATCATGGGCGCCGATTCGGGGCTCCCTCGCCTGTCCGACGCCAATGTCATGATCTGCTATCGCGATAAAGCCTTTGAAACCGCCGCCAAGGCTCTTGCCGCCCATGTCCGCAAGAGCATCGCCTGATTCCACCAACCTCTTCCAATCCAAGGACCTGCCATGACCGCCTTAACCGACCACCTGAAGCCAGCCACCGGCTTCTGGCTTGAAAGTGACAACCAAAAAGCCTGTGAAATTGCCCGGTTGGCGGGCTTTGAACTGGTCGTGTTCGATATGGAGCATGGAATTCTGGACCTGCGCGCGCTTGATCGGCTGCTGCCCTTCTGCCAGTCGATCGGACTGCAAGCCCTTGTCCGTGTCGCCGAAGCCACCCGGCCAAATATTCAGCACGCGCTCGATATTGGCGCCGACGCAATCATCCTGCCCCAGATCCTCGGGCTGCAACATGCCAGGGAGGTGACTGAATATGCGAAATTCGCGCCACTCGGAACGCGCGGCGTTGGATATGGCAGGACGCAGCGTTACCAGACCGCAGACGACCGGTTCTTTGCCACAGAGAACGATCAACGCCTCTGCTATGCCATGATCGAAACTGCCCAAGCCCTCGCCGACGCGGCTGCAATCGCGGCGTTGCCTTGCGTTGACGGCCTGTTCATGGGACCCGCCGATCTTTCGGTGACGCGCGGCAGGGGCGCATTTGCCGCAACACCAGCCGACATTGCGGACATGCAACGCATTGCCGCTGCCGCAACAAGCGCCGGCAAGCGCTGGGCGCTTCCGGCAGCCGGTGACGTGATGAGGGAGGCGGCCCTTGGCCTGGGGCCGAGCTTTGTGATGCTAGGAGATGATGTCTCAGCCCTGTCCACGGGCTTTCAAGCGCAACGGGCGAGGCTTGCCTCGTAATAATTGCACCAATTCAATTCTCAAGTCGCAGGTCAAGCAGATCCTGTGATTGATGTCTCGATTGTGATGTGACGCTGCGAGCCGAAGCTGATTCAACATCCACAGCGAAGAGGTGGATGATGGCACGAGCACTGAGCGATGATCTTCGATTACGCGTATTGAAAGCGTCTGCTGCAGGCATGTCGGCCCGGCAGGCTGCTGTGCGGTTCGGAGTTGGGATTTCGACGGCGATCCGCTGGATTGCGAGAGCGAGAGAAGGCGAACCGACATCGCGGCCGCAGGGTTGGAGACGGCCCTCAATCCTGGATGCACAGGAGGCTGGTGAACAAGCATTTGCCGCCAATGTTCTCGAATCCGATACGCAGTCCACCAATGCCGGCGAAAAGGTCGACAAAGCGGAACCTGGCAGCGTCTTTCGTCCGCCGGTGGCTCTGCGCCATCAGCCAGAGCATGTCGAGCGCCAGCGGTGAAGGCGAGCATTCGCCGTTCTCGTGGCGGTAGGCGGAGCGGAGGTGTCACTTGGCACTCAATTAGGTTCTTCCTCATATGTGGAACGGCCCGGTTGGCAAGGTATTCTTTGCGCAGATCTCCGTCGGACGGTGCAGTCATATGTCCGGCCTGTTGGCGCGGTCATTTGACCGCTGGCCACGATGATATCCGCGATCCCGATCGCCTGATCACTTTGACGCGCTCGACGGCGCATTGAGGAAGCCGGTCTGATCGGTCTCGAGATTATCGTCCCTCGGATTCATTACGCTTCTTGGCACCTTGCCACTTCATCCCGGAGCCGAGGCGCCGGAATTCCTTTTGTTTTATGTCCTCCCCATGGTCGCCGGCGCTTGGTAGGTGCCGCCCTTGACAAGAAGTGCCCAAATCGTGCGCGCCATCTTGTTGGCCAGTGCTACAGCCGCGACCTTGTAGGGCCGCCGCGCGATTAAGGAGACGACCCAGGCGGGCAGCTTCACACCACGACGTGCCTGCTTAAGGATCGATGTCGCGCCGACGATCAGCAGTGTTCGCAACTGCTTGTTGCCTCGCTTCGTTATTCTTCCAAGCCGCTCCTTGCCGCCGCTGGAGTTGGCCCGCGGCGTAATCCCGATCCAGGCCGCCAGATCGCGGCCTGTCCGGAAGGCTGCGGGATCCTGAATCACTGCCCGGACGGTCGCTGCTATGATCGGACCGACGCCTGGGATGCTGGTGAGCCGCCTAGCCGTTTCGTCAGCCTTCACTGCCGTCATGATTTTCGTGTCGAGCGCTTCGATACGAGCCGTCAGTCCCTCGATCTGCTCAGCCATCTCCAGGAGTGCAGCTCGAGCTGCTGAAGGAAGACGGACATCGTCGTCACGCAGAATAGCGACGAGTTTGGCGATGCTGGTCATGCCGGTTGCGGCGACGATCCCGAGCTCGGCCAAATGGGCGCGCATGGCGTTGGCTGTCTGGCTTCGTTGGCGGATGAACAACTCGCGGGTCTTCAGGACCATCCCCACCGCCTGATCCTCCGGCGACTTGATCGGCACGAACCGCATGGTCGGGCGCGTCACCGCTTCGCAGATTGCCTCGGCGTCCGCCGCGTCGGTCTTGTTGCGCTTGACTAATCACGAGGTCCCCATAATGCGGAGGAGCGCGGCCTGATCGGCGGATTTTCGCCTTTCTTGTCCATGCTCCTCAGCATTATTTCAGAGCGCGTCGAGCCAGGCGAGCACGCTGGCATCGCGCTTCCAGGATGATTGGCCGCCGGGCATGGCTGGAGCGGTGACCTTTTCCAGAGCTTTCCGCTTCGTTTCCAGATTGGCCCTCGCATAATGGTTGGTCGTGTCGAGGCTGACATGACCGAGCCAACTGCGGATGACCGTAACGTCGACGCCGGCCGAGATGAGGTGCACTGCTGTGGCGTGCCGGAAGGCGTGTGGCGTTACGTGCTTGACCCGCAGCGTTGGCGTGGTTTCGGCCGCCGCCTTTACGTAGGCGGTGAGCTTGAAGCGGACCCCTGAGGCGCTGAGCGGCTCGCCATAGCGGTTGACGAACAGCCGCTGGTCGGGCGCCCGTGGTTGCCGCTCAAGCAGTTTCTTAAGCAGCATGACGGTTTCCGGCCAGAGCGGGCAGATACGTTCCTTCCGGCCCTTGCCGGTCAGACGCACGCAGTTCGGGCTTTCGAACCGGATTGCTTCAGGGCACAGGTCGAGCGCTTCCTGTATTCGTGCACCGCTGTTGTAGAGGAACGAGAGTAGTACATGATCCCGCATGCCCTCAACGGTCGAACGGTCTGGCTGAGCGAGGATCGCCGTCACTTCCGCCGGATCCAGATAGCTCGGTTCCGACACCGGAGCGCGCTTGATCGGTATGTTGAGGATTTCCACGCATTGCGCGATCGATCCGGGATCCCTGGTGGCCACGAAGTGGAAGAAGCTGCGGATCGCCGCGAGCCGGCAGTTGCGCGTGCAGATCGTACCGCCACGGTCATGTTCGGTGTGACTGAGGAACGCGGCGACCTCGCTGGCGGCTAGATCGGCCTGCGTGATCATAGCCACCTTCTTCCCAGTGCGCTGGGCGACGAACCGGAGCAACAACCGCCAGGTATCGCGGTATGATCGAACCGTATGGATAGACGCGTTGCGCTGCTCAACTAGCCATTCGTAGAAGAACGCGCGCATCAGGTCCGGGAACCGGTCAACCTTGCTCATGGCCGCACCTCATGGTCCAGGCTGAGGCACGGCGCGCCAACCACCCTGAACCGTTCATTTGCGTAATGCAGCAGCTCCTGCGTGACGGTGATGTAGACCAGGGTGGAGTTGATGTCCCGGTTGGCCGAGGTAGGTCGCGAGGAACGGCAGGCGATCCTGTGGATTGATGCCCGTCCGGTACCATTCGAGGATCCTGTTCACGACCATCGAGTGGCGCAGATCATGGACGCGAGGGCCCGTTTTTCCTCGCAATGGCTTTAACCCAGCGCGGCGTATGATGTCGGCAAGCAGCCAGGTGATCATTTCCGGCGTGTAATGGCCGTCGCCTCGCTGGTGCCAGAACAGGCCGGAACGCGCGTCTTGTGATCCACTTCGGGTGAGATTTCGCGGACTGGCCATGAATTTGGGCATAGCTCGGCGTCTGCGTGCGACACGCCCATAACCAATTGATGGCGGATCATATCGGTTGTCATGGCGCTTGAGCCCTTGCCTTCAGACCAGCAATCGTTGCCAGCGTCTGTGCCCATAGATCGCGAGGAACGGCCACTTCGGCCAACTGCAGGGTGATCGAGCGGGCATGGCAGATTGCCTTCGCGCCAATCTTGATCATGCGATCCCGCAGGCTGGTGAGAGACCAGTCAGCTATGGAGTTTGGCAAGACCAACGTGCGCAGGAAGTTCGCCAGATTGTAGGCCAGTGCATGAAGCTGGAGCCGGACTTCATTGGCTTTGAAGCTCTTGCAGGAAAGCCGCGTCCATTTGAGCGCGTATTTGCCTTCCTTGATGTATTGCTCAGCGGTACCGCGCCGGCTGTAGAATTGAAACACACGGTCATCGGGAACGGTCAGTGTTGTGACCAAATAGCCCACACGGGGAAACAATTCTCCGGGGTGCCACTCTACCTTGGCCACGACGCGGCGTGGGTTACTCCAGCTCTTAGCCTGATAGGTGAAGTTGGCATAATGGCGTTCCACGGAGGTTGACGGGCGACCCGGGCGACGCTTGAGAAGATGAGCGATACGGCGCTCCAAGACCTTGTTGGCTCTCAGAGTCGGTCCGGAAAGTTCTTCAATTTGAACAGAGCCTTCGCAGCATGAGGCGGATAGAGGCGAGTTTGAGGAATGCGAGCGCGTTGCGCGACAGGTTCTCGAAGTCCTTGGACAGCCTGCGGCATCGTCCCAGCCATGCGAAAGTGCGCTCGACCACCCAGCGTCTCGGCAGAACCTCAAAACCCTTGGCTGCATCGGATCGCTTGACGATCTCGGTCGCCAGTCCGGGCATGGCTTTCCTCTGACCCTTTGTGAAGACCGGCCCCTGATAGCCGCCGTCCGCAAAGAGTTTCTTCAGGAACGGATAGCGGCCGAACAGCGTCTTCAGAACCAGCAGGCCGCCATCACGGTCCTGGATGTCGGCCGGATGAACCAGTGCGTGCAGCAGCAGACCTACTGTGTCAACAAGGATATGGCGCTTCTTGCCCTTGACCTTTTTCCCCGCATCATACCCGCCCGGGTCGATGCAACGCCCCCTTTTTCCGCGCCTTTGACGCTCTGACTTCCGTAATGGGCCTGGTTTGGTCAAGTCCCTTTTTGTCGCCTGCCGCCGGTTTCATGCTTCCGTCCGTGGTCGACGAGATGCCGCCACATCATACCTGTTAGAAGGAACCCGCGCACCCATCTATCGAACGTGCTTCTCGTATTCATCGAGTTCACTCGCAGAGCGTCGGCGTCATCGGGGTCCGCGTCCCGGCGACGGGACCTCGGGGAGCAGGGCCTAAGGGCCCGACCCAAGCCTCATCTATTTCTCTTGCGACCCATCAGGCACCTGCTTCTCTTGCGACCCATCAGGCACCTGCGGGAGCGCTTTCTTTGCCGAAGCGGAACGGCACACCATCCATCCACATCCGATGGAGAACCGTTGCGAGCTTTCGAGCCACCGCGACCGTTGCACGTTTCAATCCGCGCCTTTTCATCACCGCCATGCCCCAGGATTTAAGGCTCGAATAGCTTTGCGCTCGCGTCAACAAGGCAGTCGCTGCCTCATAGAGAATGCTGCGCACCATTGCGTCGCCCGCCCGCGTTATTGAGCCGGTGATATCGGTCTCCCCGGATTGATGCTTTGAAGGCGTCAAGCCAAAATGCGGCCCCAACATCTTTGATGAGCGAAACCGCGTTGGATCATCGACCGCGGATTTGAAAGTCAATGCCGTCAGAGCGCCCACGCCAGGAACTGTCATGAGCAACCGGCATGTTGCGTCATTGCGCGCATGGTCGCGGGCACGCCGATCAAGGTTCGCCATCTCGGCCTGCAATGCCTCTCGCGCTACTAGCATCGCTTGCGTGACGTGCTCCAGCACTGGATTTCCGTCAACCATCGCGCGCGCCCGCTCGGCAAAGTGCCCTCGGCTCACTTTGCCCATTTTCAGGCCAAAGCCACGCAACACGCCGCGAAGTCCGAGTTCGAGATCAATCACTTTTGTCAGCAGCAGTTTGCGCGCGGTCAGAAGTGCCCGAACCTCTTGCGCCGAAGCGGATTTGCAATGCACTGGCCGATACCAACCTGTCCGCAACAACTGCGCAATCCCTTGGGCGTCGCGTCGATCTGTCTTGACCGGCATCGCTTTCAGCGCCCCCTTGACATGCCGGGTCTCCATCAAGACCACATCAATGCCCGCAGCCGTCAAACCCGCATGCAGCCATTGCGATAAAGGTCCGGCTTCCAGGCCGACCAGCGTAATAGGCGTAGAGAAAGTGCGGATAAATGCAATCAACGCCTCCGGCTCACTGGCCACCTTCGTCTCAAGCAAGATCTTTCCCGTCTGATCCATGACGCATAAGCTTGAAAGCTCCAGCGATACGTCGATTCCGAGATAAAAGTCCATGATAGTCTCCCGCTAATGTGAGTTGGCATTCCCAGTTGCTGACTACACTTCCGTTAGGAACACTGATCAACCCCCGCCGCAGGTCGCGGCCCGCCCATTACGGTATCTATCAATGATTGCTGCCGTCGGACTGGCCTCGCGCCCCATCGCCTCACGGCATTTCACGTAGAGTTCCTGATGAATACGACCGAGTGTGCCATCCCAGTTCCACAGGTCGAAATAGCTGAACAGGGTGCTCTTCGGCGGCAGATCTTTCGGCACCGCCCGCCATTGGCAGCCGGTGCTGAGAACATAAAGCAGGCCGTTGAGAACCTCGCGCACGTCGACCTCACGCCTGCGGCCACCGCGCTTGGCAGGGGGGATCAAAGGCTCGACCAGATCCCATTCCGCATCCGTCAAGTCGCTCGGATAGCGCAGCCCATCTCGATTGTATTTCCCGCGGTTCGCCTTCGTCCACATCGCTTCCATGCCCTCGTCGAATCAAATCAACTGCATGGAATCACAAACGATTCATATCATTCAACTTCTTTGTGGACCGACACTTAGACCTCAAGGCGATGCGGAGATCGTCTAATCGCATACACTTATGCTCGCGATCAAAATCCAACTCAATCACCGCAAACTCCCCATATGCGGTTGTGTGTACTGAGACCAGAAAAGACGTCTGGTAGTATATGGCTGCACCGTCCGACGGAGATCTGCGCAAAGAATACCTTGCCAACCGGGCCGTTCCACATATGAGGAAGAACCCGATTAATTGCTAAGTGACATCTGGACTTCAGAGCCGGACAGATTCATCTTGAATTTGATCCACCAGATGCCGGGACTGAACACCGACCATCCCAAGGCATCAGGCCAACCGGCGATTTGCCCGAGTAGTTCGCGTAAACTGTCTTTTTGCGTAGATAGGCGTCAAGGCCGTGGATCCCGTCATCGCCACCGGGGCCGGAGTTGCGATAGCCGGTGTGATAGCCTTGCAGCGATTCGGGGCCGATGCGATTGATGTAAATTTCGCCAAAGCGCACATCCTGAACTGCCCGCATGATTCGCGTAAAATCGTTGGTGAATAGATAGGCAGACAGGCCGTAGCGGCTGTCGTTGGCAATCTCCAGCGCCTCCTCGAAGGAGGACACCCGCATCACCGGCACCACGGGACCAAAGATTTCATCCCGCATAATCGCCATATCGGCGGTCACATCACCCAACACGGTTGGCAGTAACCAATGGCCGCCCTCAACCGGGGCCTTGTCGGGCCGCCCCCCGCGCAGCAGAGGCTTTGCCCCTTGGGCGATCGCAGCCTTAGTAATGCGTTCAACTTTGTCCAGTTCCACGCCCGAGACCTTGGGGCCGATATCGGTGCTATCGAGCATCGGGTCGCCCACGTTCAGCGCCTTGGTGGCGGCAATGAAACGGGCCATGAAATCGTCATAGACGGCTTCGTGCACCAGCATCCGCTCATTACAGATACAAACCTGCCCGCAATTCATGAAGCGTGAGGTGACAGCCGAAGCGACGGCAAGGTCAAGGTTGGCATCCTCCATCACGATCAACGGTGCCTTACCGCCCAGTTCCAGCGAGACGGGCACCAGATTATGCGCCACTGCCGCCATGATCGCCTTGCCGGTCGGCACTGATCCGGTCATCGTAACAAGGTCAATGCCGGGGTTCGCGGTCAGCGCCGCGCCAACGGTGTTGCCCGCGCCGGTGATGATATTGACCACGCCTGCGGGAACCCCGGCCTCCTCGAACAGCCGCGCCATGTACAGTGCCGACAGCGGCGTTTCCTCATGCGGTTTCAGCACGATCGCATTCCCGGCGATCATCGCAGGGGCCACTTTGCGGCTAACCAGTGCTGCGGGATAATTCCAAGGGATAATTCCCACGACCACGCCCACCGGCACGCGCTGAATCCAGATCTGTTCGCCCGGCGCGTCCGAGGGGAATATCTCGCCCTGAATACGCCGCGCGAATTCAGCGAAATAGGTGAAGAACTCGGCGGCACCGCCAACCTCACCCCTCGCTTCGGAAATAGTCTTGCCTTGTTCGCGCACCACAAGTTCCGCCAAAGGGGCTGCATGGTCGCGGATCAGGGCGGCAATGCGGTGCATGATCTGGCCGCGTTGCAGCGGCGACAAGGTGGCCCAGCCCGGTTGGGCGTGGCGTGCGGCGTCAATCGCGGCGGCGGCCTGATCCGCGCTTGCCTCGGGCACGTCGGCGATTTTCGTGCCATCCGTCGGGCTGAAAACCGTGCGGATGCCCGCATCGCCCGCCAACCATTTGCCGCCAACCCACATTTTACTGAAATCGGTCATGTCATTCCTTTCGTCTGGTCACTGCGCGCCTTTTGGCGCGGCAAGCTGCAATGCGTAATCGACCGCCTCGATCAGGCTGGTCTCATCGGCGGTGCCTTTTCCCGCAATATCAAAGGCGGTGCCGTGGTCGACGGATGTGCGGATCACCGGCAGGCCAAGCGTTACATTCACCCCACTAAGCGAGGTCCACCGCCCCGTTGCCGGATCAACACTGAACCCTAGCAATTTCACCGGGATATGGCCCTGATCGTGATACATGGCGATGACGGCATCATAATCGCCGCCGCGCAGTTTGACGAACACGGTGTCACCCGGCACTGGGCCAAAAATCCGCTCACCGCGTGCAACATAATCGCGCACCAGGGGCTCTGTCACGTCGATGTCGTGGCGGCCAAAGATGCCACCTTCGCCCGCGTGGGGATTCAGGGCGGCAACTGCTATCCGCGGGCTGTCGATGCCAAGTTGGCGCAATGTGGCAAGCGTCAGGTCGATTACGCGCCTGATACGGTCAGTCGTGGCGCGTTTTGGCACCTCTTCCAGCGCGCAATGGGTCGAGACGTGGCTTACGCGAAAATCGCCATGGGCCAGCATCATCACGCTGCCTGTCACGCCGGTGAGACTAGCCAAAAGCTCGGTATGGCCAGGAAAATCATGCCCGGCCATGTGCAGCGCCTCTTTGTTCAGGGGCGCTGTGACAATGCCCGCAACCGTGCCTGCAAGGGCAAGCCGTGTGGCGATGGCCACCGCCTGATAGGCCTGCTCGCCCCCTGCGGCGGAAATCTCACCCCATTGAATCGCGTTCTGCGGCGCGGGCGTGGGTAGTATCGCTGCGCCCACAAGGCCCGGCAGATCACCTTCGGTAATTACTGGTGGCAAGGGCAGCGACAAAAGACTGCCCGCACGGCCAAGGGCACCGGGATCACCAATGACCACTAGCGCAAATTCGCCGGCATCGGTTCGGTCCTTCAGACGCGCCACCGCCTTCAGAGCGATTTCGGGGCCGATGCCGGCGGGGTCGCCCAGGGTGATGGCAAGAACGGGATGTTGCACAGGAAATTGCCTCACTTGATGACAGAGATTTTGGACCGGTCGATGGTCAGGAAAACAGCGACGATCAGGACCAGCCCCTTGAAGATGTTCTGAAGATAGGGGTCAACACCGGTCATGTTCATGCCATTCGACAGGATGGCGATGATCAGTACACCCAAGACCGTGCCCCTTATGCGCCCGATGCCCCCGGTCAGGGGCGTGCCGCCGACCACGACGGCGGCGATCACGTCAAGCTCCAGCCCCTGGGCCAGTTGCGCGGTGGCGGCCATGGTTCTCCCAGCCTGCAATAGGCCTGCCAGACCACAAAGCCCCCCGCAGAGCACAAAAACCCACAGTTTGACCCGGCTCACCCTGATGCCCGACAGTAGCGCCACACGCTCACCCCCGCCAACGGCACGCACCTCGCGGCCGAAAACAGTTTGGTTAAAGATTATGGCGGCCACGATCATGGCCAGAATGGCGATCAGCACGGCGTTTGGTATGCCAAAGGTGCGGCTGGTGTAGAACAGCAGAAAACCCCGGTCGGAAATCGAGACCGGCGCGCCTTTGGTGTACAAAAGCACCAGCCCTCGAAAGATCACCATCGTGCCAAGCGTGGCGATGAACGACGGGATCTTGCCATAGGCAAACAGCAACCCGTTTACCAACCCGCAAGCAAGGCCAACGCCGATGGCGGGCAGAATCGCCCAAGCCCCCATCGGGCCCGCCAAAGCTGCCGCCCCTAGCGCCGAAAGCGCTACGATAGAGCCGACCGAAAGGTCGATCGAGCCTGAGACGATGACAAAAGTCATCGCCGCCGCCGCCACCAGCAGCACGGCACTTTGTTGCAAGATGATCAGGCCGTTGTTCACCGATAAAAACCGGTCAGACGACAGCGCAAACCCCAGACACAGCAGTGCCAGAAGCCCAACCGGAAACCACTGTCGCAGCCGATCGATGGCCGACCGGCGCGGTGTGGGGGCGTGGCTGGATTTGCCTGTCACATCATCCATTTGACGACCTCTTGTTCATTCAGTTGTGCTCCGCGCTCAAACGTCTGCGAGATGCGGCCATTTCGCGTGACGATCACCCGATCGGACAGGCCAAGAAGTTCGGGCAGGTCTTCGGTGACCATCAGCACTGCCAGACCTTTGGTAGTCAGAGAGTGGATGATGCGGTAAATTTCGGCCTTGGCGCCAATGTCGACGCCGCGCGTGGGGTTGTTCAGCAAAAGGAGGGTGGGCGTGACCGCCAGACATTTGCCCAAAAGCACCTTTTGCATGTTGCCCCCCGACAGCGAGCTGACAGCGGCCTCGGGTCCGGCGGTCTTGATGCCAAGGGCGGTGATCTGCGCCGAGGCAATCTCGGCCATGCGGGCCTGATCAGAAAAGATCCCCGCACGCTTGGGGCGCGAGGCCAGCGTCAGGTTTTCCAGCAGCGAAAAGTCAGTGATCACGCCTTCACCAGTGCGGTCACCCGGCAGATGGGCGATACCTGCGCGCCAAGCTTCGGCCGGATGCCGGGGTCGGTAGGGCGAGCCGTTCAGGCGCATCTCGCCAGTGGTCAGCGGCTTGATCCCCGCAATAGCAGCAAGGATCGCATCCCCGCCCGAGCCTTTCAGACCGCCAATCCCGAACACCTCACCCCCTGCAACTTCCAGATCAACCGGTCCCATACCCGACGCGGTCACGGCCCCATGCATCTCGATCCGAGTGGTGCCGGTCGGTCCGCATGCGCGTGGGGGAAATAGACCACCGACCATCTCACGCCCGACCATCAATTCAGCGAGACGTTCCTCGGTCATATCCTTGGTGGGCCAGTCGCCAACCAAAGCACCGTCTTTCAGAACGATCAGCCGGTCCGAAATCTCGAAAACTTCGTTCAGGTGATGCGAGACGAAGGCGATGCCTATGCCTTGGGATTTCAACTCGCGGATCACGATCATCAGGCGCACCGCCTCGCCATGGTTGAGAAAGGCGGTGCTTTCGTCAAAGAAGATAAAATGTGGTTTGGTGGCCAGCGCGCGGGCAACCTCAATGGTCTTAATCTGGCCAAGGTCCAGCGTCTCGATATCGTCGGTCACCCGGAAATCGGCGCCGATGCGGTCAAGGATGACTTGCGCGTCGCCGTGCAAGCGCCGCCAGTCGATCAGGCCAAAGCGCCGATACTTTCGCAGATAGCCCAGCATGATATTCTCGGCGATGCTGAGGCAGCGGTTGACGTTCAATTCCTGAAACACCAGCGCCACCCCGGCGCGTTCCGCCGCGCGCTGGTCGTGCGGGGCATAGGGTTTCCCCTCCAGCGTGGACAGCCCCCCCGAACGGGGGTGAACGGCGGCAAGAACCTTTAGCAGCGTCGATTTGCCCGCGCCATTCTCGCCGACCAGACCCACCACCTCACCGGGGTGGAAATCGGCGGATACTTCGTGCAGGGCTTGGGATGCACCGAAATATTTGCTGATCTGCCGGGCGGACAGCATTGGCAAAACTCCTTACGGACGATGGGGGTTAGGGCAGGGGGCCAAGCAGCCCCCTGCCCATCATCCTAATCGAAATCAGTCGCTGTATTTCATCTCGAACACGGCGGTTCCGGCATCGGGATTGTAGGTTTTGGAGTGGGCCTTGAAGTCATAGACAGGCACTCCACCGGGGAAATCGGTGCGGAACTTAGCCACGCGGTCTTGTGTCAGCGGCAGTAAGTCCAACTTTACGTTTGCCTTGTCGGCAGGCACGTCGTGACCGTTCAAATGATCATACATCATCACCAACGCAAAGCCTCCCTGCAGCCAGTGGCCGCCGATATCGAACAAAAGTTCGCCCTTTTCGACCGCATCCACGTTTTCGGGATTTAGGTCCATCGCGACGACGATGATGTCCTTGCCCGGTACTTTGCCGCCATTGGTGATCGCCGCCATGACCCCGGTTGCCGTGCCGCCATTAGCAGCCCAAACCCCCTGCACATCCGGGTTGCCCTGCCACAGGCTTTCAAACACGGTCTGCGAGGTGTCGCGCACGAAGTTGCCGTCAACTTCACCCGCCACAACCACTTCGGGGTGGGTGTCAAGTGCGTCTTGCAGGCCGGCGCGGCGGTCGATTGCGACCGAGGTACCTGCGGTGCCATTGACCGCGGCGATATGCTTCTTGCCATCGGCGGCGGGCTCCAGCTTGGCAAACAGCGCCTCGGCCATCTGCTTGCCGGCATCGCGGTCAGACGGGCCGACGAAGGCCAGATAATTCGGGAATAACGCGTCTTGCGGAGGGAAATCGGCATAGCTGTCGGTCAGGATGACCGGAATGTTTGCATCCTTGGCCATAGTCAGGCCGGGAACGGCAGTTGCCCAATAGGGGGTGTAGATGATGCCATCCACGCCTTGCGCCACCAGATCCTCAAGCCCTTTGATCATCTGATCAGGCTTGTTGTTGGCATTCAGCACCACCAGATCGACACCAAGTTCGTCTGCGCCCTTTTTCATAAACTCGACATACGAGTTCCAGAATTGTGCATCCAGCGTGGGCACGATCACACCGATGTCGGGGTTCTCGGCCCAGGCAACGGTGGTCGTCAGAATGGCAACGGCACCAACAAGGGCGCCTTTCAGATAGTTCCGCATGAGATTCTCCCAAATCCAAAGACGGCACGAAACGGGACTGTTTCCAACGCCGTATGAAGCATATTGGCATGTTGTGCTACATGTTGGAAGACATCGTGAGCTTTTTTTGATATTTGAGACATATTGAAAAATCTCGGGATTTGATGAAAGCTGCTCTTTCAACGAGGAAACCAACAATGCTGCCAGCCTTGCGCCGAGCGCGGATTATCGAATTGTTGCAACGGGATGGGGCGGCGGGTCTGAAAGAGATGTCTCAGGCGCTTGGCGTCTCGGTCTCGACGCTGCGGCGCGATGTGGATTACCTGTGTGAACAGAACTATCTGGAACGCACCTATGGGGGGGCGTTGCTGACCAACCGCCTTTCGGGGAGGGAATTAGAGCGTGAGATTGCGTCCGAGGTGGAAAGTGTGGCCAAGGGAGTGATCGGCCAGCGGGCGGCTGATTTGATCCAGCCGGGGCAAACGGTGATCCTTGATAGCGGCACCTCAACAGCCGCCGCGGCGCGGATAGCGCGCGAGCGGGGCGTGGCCTTTACAGCGATTACCAACGATTTCACCATTGCGGCGATCCTGTCGGAAAGCCCGGCGATCACGGTTCTTGTGACGGGAGGCGTGGTGCGCGCCGGGACAAGCACCTTGCTCGGTATTGATACGCTGCATTACATCCGCCGTCTGCGCGCTGATCTGGCCTTTGTCGGCACGCATGCGCTGTCTGAAGGTGAGATGTCGGATACCTCGATCGAACTGGCCGAGGTGAAGCGCGCCATCATTGCCGCCGCCGACCGCCCAGTTCTTCTGGCCGACAGCTCAAAAATCTTTAGCCGCACGTTTTGCAGCTTTGGTCGTATCACTGACATGCATCATCTAATCACCGACTCGCGTCTTCCGGCCGACCGGCTGGTGGTGTTGGAGCGGAACGGACTGCGGGTTGATGTGGTGCCGGTGGGGGCGGATGGCGCATGAGGCTGCGGATCATAGCGGACGATCTGACGGGCGCACTGGATGCAGCGGCCCCCTTTGCCACGCCGGATGATCCCGTACGGTTGGTGCTTGATCCTGTAGGACCCACTGCGGACAAGCTGACGTTCAGCTCCGAAAGCCGTGATCTGGACCAGGTTGCGGCAATGGCGCGGGTGGCGGCGGCGCACGCCGCTCTGAAAGGGGAGGGGTGCGCGCCGACGCTTTGGTTCAAAAAAGTCGACAGTGTATTGCGGGGCCACCCTTTAGCCGAGGCGCTTGCGCTTGCGCGGGCAGGGGGCTTTGATCGTTGTGTTTTTGCGCCCGCCTTTCCCCAGATGGGGCGCATCACCAAGGATGGCCGCCAACTTGTTAAAACCCGCTCGGGGGGGTGGCGGCAGACCGGGCCGGACGATCTACGACGGGCCTTTGCCGCGCTGATCCCCGAACATGCGCCCGGCCTTGATCTTGTCGTGATTAATGCCGAAACGGAGGATGATCTGCGAACCGCGGTACAGCGGTGGCAGGGTCAGCCCGGAGTGCTTTGGGCTGGAAGCCGGGGTTTGGCGCAAGCGCTTGCGGCACCCTTTGCGCCTCTGTCGCGCGTGTCAATTGGTCTTATTGTTCTGGGAACGAACCACCCTGTTACCCGCGCGCAGGCGCGGATGCTGAAAGGCCAAGTCAGCGCCGTCCCGGATGTAGGTGCGTTTGCGCCTTGCACTGCGACACCGCAGCTTATTGATCCGGTGCCCAATTGTCAGACCGGCGCTCAAACCGGCGCAGCATTGGCTGCCGTCCTTGGCAGACTTATGCCGCCCGTTGATGGAAGCGCGTTGCTGGTCACGGGCGGTGACACCCTGACGATTCTTCTTGCCGAAACGGGCGCGGATGCGCTCGATTGTGTTGGTGAAATTGGGCCCGGCCTGCCCCTGTCGCGGATCATCGGCGGACGAATGGCGGGCACGGCCATAATTTCCAAATCGGGCGGTTTCGGTGGACCGAACCTGCTGCGCGATCTTCTTCTTTTGCCGTGAACAGGCGGGCGTCACCGGAATGGTGCGATAGGGGGGTAGCCAGCTAAGACTATCGTGTTGAATTTCATTAGAAATTGACCGACTTTTCCTCTGTCCACCTTTTTCTCTCCCACCAGGGGAATCGGGTGAAGCAGTCATCTGGCTATGATGCTTGCAAGGAAATCGTCGTCCCAGGCGGCAACTTTTCGTCTCAGGCGCAGTGAGTCCTTTCCGGGGGCCTTTCGGATGAGGTTGTGGGCCATGGGCTTGAGAGTGGTGAAATTGGCTGGTGCGTGTTCTGTTCGTATCCGGCATTCGTCGTCGCGAAAGACCATGTCCATGACCCAGTGCAGGCTGTTCTCGATTGCCCAATGGCTTCTTACGATTGGTCCCAATTGCTTGGCCGTCAGCGCCGGGGAGGTAATGTAGAAGCGGGGCGTTGGTGCGTGGATCAGCAAATGTGCGGTATTCGGTCCTTGATCGGCAGGCTTATTTGGTTGCTCCCGCCGATGCCTCGCAACGAACGGATTTCGGGCGCCCGCAAGCGAGCATTCGGTTCAGAACGGTGACCCCGATCGCAGCCTCTGTCTGTTGAGCAAGGAATGACCGAGCACGCAAACGCGGTCCAATGACGCCCTTGTATCGACCCATCGCGGTTTCAACCAAAGCTCGTTTGCCATAACCGGTAGTTGCCTGCCATTTAAGCCGGCCGTCTATCTGCATGGATGAGATGTGGTCGCCTCTCTGGCAGGATGCGGTGTTCGGCCGTTCAACAGCGTTCGAGCGCGGTGGAATGACCACCCTTGCGCCTGCGGTGTGACGGAGAACAGCGTCGTAGGTTGGATAGCCATCATAGGCTCCATCAGCGGTGAACTGATTGATCTCATCGTCGATCTGATCCAGCAACGGCTCCAGCTGCGAAGCATCGCCGGTTTCCTGATCTGTCAGGCTATGGGCAATGATCTCGCCACTGTCGGCATCAACAGCCAGATGCAGTTTTCGCCAGCCACGCCGGGACTTCGCTCCGTGCTTTTGCTTTTCTTCCAGCCATTGGCCGGCGCCATAGACCTTGAGCCCCGTACTGTCGACCAGAACGTGAATGGGTCCGTCAACCACATGCTGCCGGTCGTTGCTTCTGGCCGATGGCTTCCAGGTTCTGGCCCTGCGGCTGAGCGTGGTGTGATCGGGCGCAGGCAAATCCAATCCCATCATGTCAAGCACCGAACTCAGAAGCCCTTCGCTCTGGCGCAAACGCAATCCGAATACCATACCCAGCATCAGCGTGGTTTCGATCGCCAGATCAGAGTAACGCGGCTGGCCTCCTCTCGTCTTGCGTCGTGGGGCAGCCCAGCCGCTAAGCGCTTCCGGCGTTATCCAAAGGGTCATACTGCCGCGGCGGCGAAGGCCCGCTTCATATTCACCCCAATTCGTTACCTTGAACTTCATCTTGCCGATGTGATGGCGGCGGGCGGCGTTATGTTTGTGCGGCATGCTGGACCAATCAACCTAGTGGATAGCGCCTGACAGAAGAGTCCTTTGGGGATTCCCTTTCGGGCGGCGGCATGCGATTCATTGTCATGCGCACAGGGATCACATTTCAAGTTTCGTCGTCTGACCGCCTTCGCTGGATATCCAGCCATGTGCGTTCCTTTGAGTTCTTCGGCGGTGTGCCTGCGCAGCTGGTTCCGGACAATCTCAAGGCAGGCGTCACCAAGGCCTGTTTTTACGATCCTGAGATCAATCGCACCTATGGTGATATGGCAGCACATTACGATACCGCCATCGTTCCGGCGCGGCCTGGAAAGCCAAAAGACAAGGCAAAGGTTGAGGGCGCTGTTTTGCTGGTCGAGCGCTGGATTTTGGCGCGGCTGCGCAACCAGCACTTCTTTGGCCTTGATGAGGTGAACGCTGCCATCCGGCAATCCGAATACCATACCCAGCATCAGCGTGGTTTCGGTCGCCAGATCAGAGTAAAGCGGCTGGCCTCCTCTCGTCTTGCGACGTGGGGCCGCCCAGCCCGCCAGCGCGTCCGGCGTTATCCAAAGGGTCATACTGCCACGGCGGCGAAGGCCCGCCTCATACTCCGCCCAGTTCGTCACTTTGAACTTCATCTTACCGATGTGATGGCGGCGGCAGGCGTTATGTTTGTGCGGCATGCTGGATCAATCAACCTATTTTCGATCCCGGTCGCATAGATGCAAAACGTTGAAATCTTATCCGCGCACCAACGCCTCGCTAGATGCCAAACTGACGCAGGCTGCCCGGGGGGGCAATGGCGTCACCCTCGCCTGACCCGCTAGGCTAGGCGGTCGAGCAATCCGGCGATGAGACGCGCGCGTTCTGGCAGGCTGTCGATGAAGATATGCTCCTCCAGCGTATGCGGTCCCTCGCCGCGCGGACCGAGACCATCGAGCGTCGCCAGACCCATTGCGCCGGTGAAATTCCCGTCAGACCCGCCGCCCGATAGCTGTGCAGGCACCTCAAACCCCTGTTCGGCTGCAATCTCGGCCGCGATATCATAAATTGCCCGATCGATCGGTTTGGTGTTCCACACCGGGCGCAGCGGTCCCGGCACGACCTCGACCTTGGTCGGGCCATGCGGGCTGAGGTTCTGCATGGCGTCCGAGGCATTAGCGAGGTGCGCATCGGTGGTGGCGGCGACTAGCACTTCCGCCTCGCAGCGGGTCGAAACGACGTTTGACCACTGGCCACCATTCACAATCCCAACGCTGAACGAAGTATTCTCGTTCGTCATCGATTCAATGGCGATGATCTGATGGGCCATTTCGCGGATGGCCGACACCCCTTCGCTGAGGCGAAGGCCCGCGTGGCTGGGTTGGCCCAGTGTTGTGACGCGAAAGCGGGCGATCGCGAAACGTCCGACCACCAACCCGCCATCGCGGCGTGCCGGTTCGGGGACTAAAATATACTTGTAACGCGCCGCAACTGATTCGATCAGGCGGCGTGTGGCGGGGCTGCCGATTTCTTCGTCGCCTGTGAAGAAAACGCTGACGGGCAGGGCGGAAACATGACCGATGGCCTGCAACTGCCGGATTGCCTCCAGCGCGATATAGTTGCCGCCTTTCATGTCGAAAATTCCCGGCCCGTAACACCGCTCGCCATCGCGCCGCCATGCCATCGCACCGCGCGGATGGACCGTGTCGAGATGCCCCAGGATCAAAATACCCGGCTTGTCTGGTTCGGGATGGGGAAAGCGTCCGAGAATGGAATCCGCAGCCCTGGGCTGACCGGGAATGCGTGTGATCTCGGCCCCCATCATGAACAGCTCCGTTTGAGCAAGGTCCATCATGGCATTGACGGCAGCTGTGTCATGGGAAGGGCTTTCGCATTCGATCCAGCTGCGGAGCCCGTCAAGAATTCGTTCAGCATCGAATGGCAGATCGTTCAGGTCGATCGTCGCGGCACGTCTGGTCATGTGTTTTCCAATAAATACCGGTGTTTTGGGGCGGATGTTGCCGATATTCGGGGGTGGGTCAAGCCTATGTGGTCATATTGACTGCATTAAAAATACTTGACAGGACTGATCGATAAAGCAACGATAACAGTGCGAGCGTATTGAATAGCAATATGGTTGTGAGAGATTGGAGCGCAGATAATGGCCGGACCCGTACAGGCGTCCCACCTTGCCCCATTGCTCGAGGTCAGAGGTCTCGCCTTTGACTACGGGGGCGTGCAGGCGGTGCAAGATTGCAGTTTCGATGTCTCCAACGGCGGCATCACGGCGTTGATCGGTGGCAACGGCGCCGGCAAGACCACCAGTGTATTGTCTGTCTCCGGCGCGCGCCGCGCACGCAAGGGCCATATTCGCTTTGACGGAGCTGATATCCTTGGCCTACCCGCGCATGAGGTGGTCGAGCGCGGACTTGCTTTGGTGCCCGAGGGGCGGTTGGTGTTCGAGCAACTCAGCGTGCATGAAAACCTGCTGATCGCCGGACACACCGCGCGTTCGCGCCGCCGTCTGAAAGACAATCTCGATTACGTTTATGACCGTTTCCCCCGCTTACAAGAGCGTCGGCAGCAAAATGCAGGTTCGCTTTCTGGTGGCGAACAGCAGATGCTGGCAATCGGGCGCGGACTGATGACTTCGCCTAAACTGCTGATCCTTGACGAGCCGTCGCTCGGCCTCAGCCCGATCCTGGTTTCGACCATTTTTCGGCTGATCCGCGATTTGCACAACGACGGTATCAGCATCCTGCTGGTGGAGCAGAACCTGCACCAGGCTCTCGCCATCGCCGACTATGCCTATGTGCTGGAGAAAGGTCGCGTGGTGCAGAGCGGCACAGGGCATGAATTGCTGAACGATCCGAAAGTGAAAGAGGCCTATCTCGGCGTTGCCTGAATGTGGCGCGTGAGCGGTATGAAACCAACAATAGGAGTGAAACATATGCAAAGGCGCACAATTCTCAAGGGTGGAGCGGCATTGGCCGCTCTTGGAGCTATGCCGCGAATGGCGGTAGCACAGGAAAACATGATCACTTTTGGTGGCTCTGTGCCCATGACGGGCAAGGCGGCCGAAACCGGCATGAACGTGCTTCGCGGATATGAATGCGCAGCCAAGTTCATCAACGAAGAAATGGGCGGCGTCGAGATCGGCGGCACCACTTACCAGGTAGCGCTCAACCTTTTCGACGACGCCAGCGACCCGGCGCGCGCCTCTTCCCTGATCCAGCGTCAGGTGGATGAAGGGGTGGGGTTCTTCCTCGGCTCCTTTGGCAGCGCCATCGTATTGCCCACCTGCGCAATCACTGAAACGGCCGGGCGCATCATGGTGCAGGCTGGTGGCGGATCGGACCAGATCTTCACCCAGGGGCGCAAACGGGTTTTCGGTATTTTCCCCCGCGCCACGCGGCAGTTCATATCCTCAGTCAACATGTTCAAGGAACTGGACCCTGCGGTTAAGACGGTCAGCATCATTTACACCAACGATCCTTTCTCCAAGTTTCAGGCCGATGGCGCAGTCGCCAGTCTTGCGGAGGCGGGGATAGAGGTGCTTGATTCCATCGCGCTGCCTGCAGAGGTGAGCGATGTTTCCAACGTGCTCACCACCATCCGCGCCAACACGCCCGACGTCCTGGTCTGTACCACCCATGACAATACGTCGATCCTGATCGCGCGGCAGATGATTTCGTCTCAGACAAACGTGCCGATGCTCTACCAGACGCTGGGGCCGCAGACCGAGGCCTACCAGAAAGCGCTTGGCAAATACGCCAACACCGTCGTCGCCCAGACCTATTGGGATGAAGCGGCCAACACCTCGGGCGATTACTTCGGTTCGGCGGCGGATTTTGCCGCCTACTACCGCGCAAATTTCGACCGTGAACTGACCTATCACATGGCCAGCGGCGCGGTGTGCATCCTGTCTTATCTTGAGGCAGCCAAGGCGGCTGGCACGCTCGATCTCGATCCGGTGCGTGACGCCCTCGCGGCGCTCGACTTCAAGAGCTTTTACGGCCAGGTCCGCTTTACCGAAGACGGTGACGGCGATCCCTCGTTGTTGGGACCGATGCTGATCCAGCGGCAGGAAGGCACGATGAAGATCATCTCGCCCAAGACAAACGCATCGGCAGAGCCGATCTATCCCGCACCGCTCTGGGACGAGCGTACCTAAGGTTGTCCAAAAGTCCGCAGCGCCCCATGGCGCTGCGGATCCCGGAACAAGGCCCGCAGCGCGGGACAAGGATCAATCGGCCGGAGCAACATGACACTTTTTCTCCAGACCACTCTGAATGGGCTTATGCTGGGCGGTATTTATGCGCTGGCAGCCGTCGGGTTTTCGCTGATTTTCGGCGTTATCGGCATCGTCAACCTGACGCATGGCGTCTTCGTAATCGCCGGGGCTTATCTGGCGCTGCTTTTCTACACAGAGCTTGGTCTTGACCCGTTGCTGTCGATGTTGCCGGTTGGCGCGTTGTTGTTCGCGGTCGGCTGGGTCTACCAGCGGACCATCATCGACTGGGCGATTTCGCGTGCTTCGGTGGAAGCCTCCTTAGTTGTGACTTTCGGCATGGCGATGATTCTGCGCAACTTGCTGCAACTTTGGTTCGGCCCCGACGTGCAGACGATCACGCCTTTCTATTCCTTCTTTAGCATCTCGCTTGGTCCCTTTAGGGTTGATATGGTCCGCCTCGTCGCGCTCGGATCAAGCATGGTGTTGCTGCTGGGACTGACGCTGTTGCTGGCGCGCACACATTTCGGCAGGGCTATGCGGGCAGTTGCGCAGCAACCGCTGGCAGCGGCGCTGTCGGGCCTGAATGTAAAGCGGATCCACGCGATGACCTTCGGTGTCAGCGCCGCGCTTGCGGGGGCCTCGGGGGCGATTATCGGCATTGTGCAGCCCTTTTCCGCTGCTTCAGAGGTCGCCTGGACGCTCAACGCATTCATGGTCGTAGTGCTGGGCGGCGTCGGCAGCCCGGCAGGCGCGCTGGTGGGCGGGCTGCTGCTTGGCCTCATCAATTCCTACACAGCCCAGTATTTCGGCCCGGCGTTGACTCAGGCGGCGATGTTCCTCGTCCTGGTGCTGATGCTGCTGTTGCGCCCGACAGGCCTTCTCGGCAACCCATACGGAGAGAGCAGATGAACCGTTTAGTCATCCTCTTGCTGACCGCTGTTGCCGCCGTTCTGGTGGCTGTGTTGCCGATGCTGGTGGGACCCTATTACATCCGCGTGTTGCAGATCTTCTTTTTCTCCGCCGGGTTGGGCGTAGCGTGGAACATCCTCGGCGGGTATGCCGGCTACTGGAGTTTCGGGCACACCGTCTCGATCGGGATTGGTGCCTTTACCGCCGCATGGCTGGGGATGATCTTCGGCGCGGGCTCCGGTCCGTGGTCCATGGTCCTGCCCGTAATAGCCGGGGCGCTGTTGTCAGGGCTTTTTGCTCTCGTGATCGCCTATCCGCTGCTACGCCTGCGCGGTACCTATTTTGCCATCGCAATGCTCGGCGTGAGCCAAGTTGTCGCTGAATTGGTCAATAATGTGTCCATATTTCAAGGCGGTATCGGTGTCTTCCTGCCCTCACCGGTGCCTTCTGGTATGCCGGTAGAGCGGTTCTATTACTATATCTTTGCCGTTGTATTGAGCCTTTTGCTGTTGATCTCCTGGTGGGTCAAGCGATCACGCTTCGGTTACGCTCTGCTGGCCATCCGCGAAGACGAGGATACGGCGATGATGCTCGGCGTGCCGACCGAACGGTACAAGATGGCTGCCTTCGTGCTGTCGGCGGTGATGGTCGGCCTGCTCGGAGCGATCTATGGTTATTCATTGGGTTACTTTACGACCTACAGCGTCTTTCGGCTGGATTGGAGCCTTAACATGATCGTGTTTTGCCTGATCGGCGGCATTGGTACACTGATGGGACCCGTTATCGGCGCGGCGCTGATCCTGTTCCTCACACAGGTGTTGTTGGGCGGATTCCTCGATCTTCACTTGATGATCACCGGGGCGCTCGTCGTCGCCGTGATCCTCATCATGCCGGGAGGCATCCTGCGTACGCGTTGGCGCCTGCCAGGTCGCAAGCCCGCACGGGGGGGCGCGGAATGAGCGAGATCCTTCTTTCCGGGCGTGGTGTGACCAAGAAATTCCGCGGCCTCACCGCCATCGATGATGTTTCCTTTGATATCCCGCATGGTGCGATCTACGGGCTGATCGGACCGAATGGCGCGGGAAAATCGACCCTTTTCAACCTCATCACCGGGTATCACCCGCTGACATCGGGCAGCATCACGTTTCGGGGCAAGGTGCTCGGCAACATGCCGATCTATCGTCGCAACCAGTTGGGATTGGCTCGGGCCTTCCAGATTGCCAAACCTTTTCCAGCGCTGACTCTGGCCGAGAATGTGCGTGTCGGCGCGATGTTCGGTCGCCCCGGGGACAAGAATGTGGAACGCACCACTCAGGAGGCGCTGGACGTGACCGGTATCGCACATCTCGCGCAGCGCCGCGCCGGAGAGCTCACCGTGGGTGATCTGCGCAAGCTCGAGATTGCACGCGCCGTCGCCACCCGCCCAGTGCTGCTGCTGGCGGACGAGCCCTGCGCCGGTCTCAACCCCACCGAGACAGAAGAAATGGTGCGTTGCCTGCGGGCAGTGCGCGACGCTGGCACCACCGTTTGGCTGGTTGAACACGATATGAAAGCTGTGACGAACATCTGTGACCGTATCATTGTCATTGACGCCGGCAAAAAGCTGGCCGAGGGCACACCGCATGAGGTCGTCAACAACAAGGAGGTGATTGCCGCTTATCTCGGCACCCCCGCCGCCGACCTTCCTGCCCACACGCCCTGAGACTGCCACCTTTTTACTAATTGTTGGGTCACCAAAATATGGTTAGACGCACTGAACCAATTCATTAGGTGGGCGTTCCGAGAGCAATTTGTGTCGCGACTTGAACTCGAAACCTTTTATAGCAAGCGCCGCCCAACTGTCCGAGGACCGAGATGGATCAGCCACACCGTTTCCCGATTATCGACGACCGCCTCGTGCTTCAATCGGTTTCACGCGCCCTCGATGTGCTGGAGGGGTTCGCCGCCGCACCCGGCCCCAAGTCGTTGGGCGAGATCGCCCAAGCCGCGGGTATCAATAAAAGCGCGGCGCAGCGCATCGGTCAGACCCTGTTGGGGCGCGGCTATCTGGAGCAGATGGACAACGGCAATCTGCGGCTCGGTCGGATGCTGCTGGATCGCTCCTTCGACTATCTGCGATCCAACACGCTGATCGAACGCGCTATGCCCGTGCTGATGGATTTGCGCAAGGCCTCAGGTGAACGCATCGACCTCAGCCTGTTCGACGCCGCGCATGACAATCTCAGCACCGTCTATGCCTTCCGCCTGCAAAGCAAGCGGGAGACCTTTTATGCAACGCTGTCCGGGCGGCGCCAGCCGACCTTTGCAACCTCGGGCGGGCGGGCCTGCCTTGCACTTCTGCCGGATGAGACGGTGCACGACATTCTCGAACGCTCCGACATGACGCCGCTCACACCCAGGACGACTGTGACTGTCGAGGGCGTGTTCGAAAAGGTGCGCGAGGCGCGTGAAAACGGCTACGCCTTTGCCTCCGAAGAGGCGTTGTTGGGAGAGCTGGCACTGGCCGCAGCAATCCAGGGACCGGACGGAACGCCGGTCGGGGCTGTCCATATCGCTGGCTCGCTGTCGGAATGGACGATCGAGGATTTCCACCGCAGCTTTGCCCCACTGGCTATGGGGGCTGCGGCGGCGCTCTCCGGCTAAAGCAATAACGAATAGGTCTACGGTGTCCGCAAGCGCGGTGCTGAAGGCGTCAAAACTCCGGCTTGCCCATGGCGGCTCTCGCTCCATGGGCAAGTGTGAAGTCCGTGTGCCGAACGTTTGATTGCCTTATTCCTCGGCCTTAGACCAGGCCTCGGCGATTTCCGCACCGGTCGCGATCCAGACGTCCGGGTACTGCCGGATATACGCGATCATCTCGCGGATCATGGCGATCCTGCTTGGCCGTCCGCTGATTTGCGGATGCAGCACTAGATCAAACAGTCCGCCCCAGCGATAGATCTCGCGGAATTCGGTTTTCCAGATATCCAGAATATGGCTGTTGGTAAAGATCGGGCGCGGCGACGCAATCGAAAAGATGGCAAAGGGCGCATCGTCGAGACTCCAGTGCCAGGGCAGCTCGATAGGGCCCTTGCTGCCGTCCTTCAAAGTATGGCGGTAGGGGTTGATGTCATCCATCAGAGAGGTGTCATAAATCAGACCATGGCGGGTTAATGTTTCGAGCAACCCGGCGGAAACCTCCCCGGCGGGAGAGCGGAAACCCTTGGGTATCACCCCGACCTTCGCAAGCGCTTCCATGCCAAGCTCAAACTCCTCAGCCTCAGCGGCTGGGTCGTCAGAAACCCAGATATGCGAATAGCTGTGATGGCCGACCTCGTGTCCTTCCTTCAGAATCATCTCGACCCGGCTCGTGTGGTTCTCGCAGACCCAGCCGGGGATAAAAAACGTTGCCTTCACCTCTTCCTCGGACAGCATTTCAAGAATCTTGGGCACGCCGACCTTCGCGCCATAATGGCCTTGCGACAGCACGCCGGGGCGGCCCTTGTTCTTAGGATCGCGGGACGTCCAGAGGGTTTCGGCATCGAAATCATAGGTGATCATGACGGCGCATTTCGCACCATTCGGCCATTTTACGCTTTTGTCGTGGATCATCGCGAATCTCTCATTGTTGCGGTTCATATCTCGAAAAGAGACGAAAACATTGCACAAGAACATATGGTCGCACAATGGGGCTTGAAATTCGATCGCAGCGGGGTTCTGATTGCAGTGGTCGCATAAAGATGCATTCGTATCGTATAAAGATACGATACGAATGCCGACGCAGCATTGGAAAGGGACTTGATGAAGGACGGCAGCTTTTATCCCGACCGGATTGGCGTTGAGATCGGTGGGACCTTCACCGATATGGTCATGGCGCTGCCGGATGGCACTCTGCTTACCGGCAAGACCCCCTCGACTCCCGATGCGGTCGAACGCGCGGTGCTCGGCGTGATCGACGATAGCGGGGCGGCATTGGCAGGCGTGCGCCGCCTTGCCCACGGGTCGACCGTGGCGACGAATGCGCTTCTAACGCGGCAAGGGGCAGCAACGGGGCTGCTGACCACTCAGGGATTTCGCGATGTATTGATTCTTGCGCGGGCCGACCGCGATCATGATATTTTCAATATGCGCTATCGCCATCCACAACCGCCAATCCGGCGCCGCATGATTGCCGAAGTGAGCGAACGCATCGACGCCCGGGGCGAGGTTATAACGCGGCTGGACAAGGAAGCGGCCTGGAGCGCGGTGCAGATGTTGTTGGATCAGGGGGTAGAGGCAATTGCGATATCGCTGTTGCACGCTTGGCGCAACCCGGTTAATGAACGAATCCTAGCCGCACTGATCCGCGAACGCGCACCGGAAGTGGTCCTGTCGGTCAGTCACGAAGTCTCGCCCGAATTCCGCGAATATGAACGCAGCCTGACGACGGTGGTCAACGCCTTCGTCGGACCGGTGGTGTCGCGCTATGTCGCGCGACTGGATCAGGGGCTGAGAACGCGGAGTCATGGCGGCGTGTTGCAAATCATGCAGTCGAACGGCGGCACTCTTCCGGCGCCAGTAGCTGGGGACAACGCGGTGCGCTTGCTGCTTTCCGGTCCCGCCGCCGGGGTACGTGCCGCGATGTGGTTCGCGCAGCGCAATGGGATCAGCGACGCGATTACCCTCGACATGGGCGGCACCAGCACCGACGTTGCCATCGCGCCCGGTTTGACTGTTCCCATAGTGCCGCAACTAATGATCGACGGCCTGCCGGTGCGCACCGCCACTGTCGACATGGCGACGATCGGCGCGGGCGGTGGCAGCATTGCGGCCCTTGATCCGGGCGGATTCCTCGCTGTCGGTCCGGCCAGCGCGGGCGCTCAGCCGGGGCCGGCCTGTTACGGGCAGGGAGGCGAGGGTGCGACCGTAACTGATGCACAACTGATCGCGGGCATCCTGCGTCCGGCGCGCTTTTTCGGCGGCCGTATGACGCTGCGTCCAGATCTGGCAGAGGCCGCGTTGCGGCCGCTCGACCCAGAAGGCGCGGCAGCGGCAGCCGATGCGGTTTTACGGATCGTCAACGCCAACATGGCGAGCGCGGTGCGGCTGGTCTCGACCTCGCGCGGCGTAGACCCCGCGGGTTTCACTCTCATCGCCTATGGCGGCGGCGGTCCTCTTCATGCCGCCAGCGTTGCTCAGGAGCTGGGGCTGCGCCGCGTGCTTGTGCCCTGGTCCCCGGGGCTGGTCAGCGCCTTCGGCCTGCTGGTCGCAGATACTGTTCTCGACGCCGCGCAGAGCGATCTGCATTCGTTGTCTGACCGCACGTTGGACGCCGAGTGCCTTGACGGGCTGCTGGCGCAGGCCGCCGAAACCGGCCGCGCCGGGGGGGTGGAGCCGGAGCATTGCGAAATGCAACTCGCACTCGATATGCGTTACGCCGGTCAAGCGTTCGAACTCAGCGTCTCGGTGCCCGCAAAACCACAGGATGGCGCCACGCTGCGAACTCTTTTCGAGGCAGAGCATCGCCAACGCTATGGATACGCCCGTGCCGCGCTGCCGGTTGAGGTCGTCGGCTACCGCCTTCGCATCGTTGGTCGCTCGGGGGGCGCTCTCAATCCGCCATTGCCGGATGGGAATGGCGGCCCGCCAGAGCATCAAGAGATCACGCTGGAGGGGCGTCGTGTTGTCGCTGCCTTCGTGCCCCGTTCGGGACTGGCGTGCGGCGCGAGTATCGATGGTCCTGCCGTCCTTGAAGAGCAGACATCGACCACGTTGATCCCTCCAGGATGGCGCGCGACCTGCCTGCCGACCGGCGATCTGCTGCTGGAGACCACGGTATGACCGCTCCCGACCGCACCCGCTTGACGATCCTTGCTCACGCCCTGCAATCAGCCGCTGACGAAATGGCGGGAAACCTTATCCGCTCGGCCTTTTCGGCCGTGGTGCGCGAGGCGCGCGATTGCTCGACCGCGCTCCTGGATGCAGAGGGCCGCGTGGTGGCGCAGGCGGAAATGATACCCTTGCAAACCGCCGCTCTGAACCATTCCTTCCGCGCCGCGGCCGAACAGCTCGACCTCACGCGCGTGACCGAAGGACAGGCAGTGATGCTCAACGATCCCTACAGCGGCGGTCAGCATCTCAACGACATTATCCTGTTCACGCCGATCTTTCATCGAGACACTCTGCTGGGTTGGGCAGGCAGCACCGCGCATCATCTCGACATCGGTGGCGGCAGTGCAGGGGTAAACACCTCCGCGCGCGAATTGATACAAGAGGGCATCGTCATCCCGCCTCTGTTGATTGATGTCGCGCGCGACTGGCACGGCGGCATGATAGAGCGGTTCCTCTTCGCCAACATCCGCACGCCCGAGATCGGGCGCGGTGATATGGATGCACAGTTCGCCGCCAATCACATTGGGCGCCGCCGCGTATGTGAGATGGCAGAACGGTTCGGCACCGACGTGGTGAAGCTGGCGATGGCAGAGGTGCTCGACTACAGCGAAAGACGCATGCGCACCGCGCTCAAGGCAATCCCTGATGGCACCTGGCAAGGCGAGGCGTGGCTGGACAGCGACGGAGTATCGTCGGGTCCGGTGCGTATCACGGCGACCGTGACTATTGCGTGTGACACCGCAATCCTCGATTTCACGGGTTCCGCTGCAGAGGTGGGTTCGATGTTCAACTCTCCCTTCGCAAGCAGTTTCGCCGCCGCCGTGACCGCTCTGCGCTCCGTGCTGGGCGATCTTGATATGCCAGCGAACGACGGCTGCAACCGACCGCTGACGGTCATCCTGCCAGAGGGAAGCATCTTGAATCCCTCGCCGGGGCGACCCGTGCGGGCGCGTGCTACGGCGTCCTGCCGCGCGCTCGACGCGGTGCATGACGCGCTGGCGAAGGTGATCCCCGATCTCATCCCGGCACAGGGCAACAATGCGACTACGGGTTTTTTCCTGGCCCGGCATAGGCCTGAGGGCGGGCATGATATCCATCTCGACATTCTCGGCGGCGGCTGGGGGGCGGCGCGTGGCTATGACGCAATCAACGCCACCGACCATGTGCTGTCTTCCTGCCGCCTCACGCCGGTCGAGGCGATCGAACAGGTCAGCCCCCATCTGCGGCTGGAGGCGACCGAACTGATACCGGAATCCTTTGGCGCGGGCGAATTCAACGGCGGCATGGGAATTCTGCGCCGCTATCGCGTGTTGTCGCCGGATGTACGGCTCAGCATCTACACCGACCGTTTCGTGCTGCCGCCCCGTGGCCGGGCCGGGGGGGGTGATGGTGCTCTCGCCAGTCTCACGATCTTACGCGAAGGCCAGCGCATCGCCGTGGGTGCCACCGGCAATGAGGCGCTGCAGGCGGGCGATGTGGTCGAACTTCGCCTGCCTGGCGGCGGCGGATGGGGTGACCCCGAACGCCGTGCGCGCGCCGCCGTGCGCCGCGATTTGGAGGACGGCATCGTCAGCCCCGCCTTTGCCGCCCTGCACTATGGATACACCCCCTGACCCGAGGAGCCCGCTATGGAAACGAGCGAACTGATCCGTCCCGAGGACATCGACACCGCCCCGCTGATCGCGGGGCTGACCCGGTGGGTCGAATTCGAAACGCCCTCGGAACGGCCCGACCTCATCGACCTGCTGCTCGATGACGTCGAAGCCGCCTTTTACGGCCTGCCGGTCCACCGCAGGCGCCACGCTGCAAAAGACGGGCGCGGCGGCATGCTGGAGCTGCACTATGCGCCCGAGGGCAGCAGCGGGCGTCCCGTCATCATCATGGGGCATGTCGATACCGTCTGGGCCGCTGGAACGCTGGCCGCGCGCCCGGTGCGACGCGAGGGGGGTCGTCTGTTCGGGCCGGGCATTTTCGACATGAAGGCAGGGTCTTACCTCGCTACCGAAACCCTGCGCCGTCTGGCGGTGGCGGCATCGCCGACACCGCGCCCGGTCACCGTGTTGCTGACCGGCGACGAAGAAACCGGCAGCCACGCCTCGCGCGCCTTGATCGAGGAACTGGCCCGCAACGCGGCCTTCGTGCTGATCCCCGAACCCTCTTTCGGCCCTGACATCGCGGTTGTCACTTCGCGCAAGGGCTGGGGGCGCTTCACCCTGCGCGCTAGGGGCTTGTCGGCCCATGCGGGCGGCAATCTCGCCGATGGGCGCAGCGCCATCGTCGAGGTCGCCCGCCATATCCTCGACATCGAGTCCCGCACCGACTTCGGCAGCGGCACCACTTTCAACGTCGGCACCGTCAGGGGTGGCACACGCACCAATGTCGTGCCCGCCGAGGCCGAAATCGAGATCGACATGCGCGTCGCCTCCGCCGTCGCCGGCGACGCAGAGGTCGCCGCCATGCTGGCCCGCCGCCCCCATGACCCTGACGTGACGCTTGACGTCGAGGGCGGAATGAACCGGCCCCCCTATGAACGCACGGCGGCGGTTGAACGCCTCTACACGGCCAGCCGCGCGCTGGCGAACGCCCTCGGCATGACCCTTGGCGAAACGACGCGCGGCGGCGTGTCCGACGGCAATCTCGCAGCCGCGACCGGTGTGCCGGTGCTCGACGGCTTGGGCTGTGGCGGGCGTGGTGCGCACGCCATAGACGAGCAGATCGATCTCGCCACGCTGGCCCCTCGCGCGGCGCTCATGCACGCGATGATGGTCTCGCAGGACTTCCAGTGGCAGGCTCTGGAAGCGTGATGGAAAAAATGAAAGTCTGGATGACATGATGCCGAAGCCTCAAACCCCTCCCATGACGGAACAAACCCTCGCGATCCCCGGCCTCGTCGAGGTCGCGACGATTCGCATCGACCGCTGGGGCGTGCCCCACATCAAGGCGAGCTCGCTGCCCGATGTGTTCCTCGCCCAAGGCTTCAACGCGGCGCGCGACCGGCTCTGGCAGATCGACCTGTGGCGCAAGCGTGGATTGGGCTGCCTCGCGGCGGATTTCGGCCCCGGCTATCTGCGGCAGGATCAGGCGTCGCGGCTGTTTCTCTATCGCGGCAACATGACGCCGGAATGGGCGGCCTATGCCCCCGACGCGCGCGAGATCTGCACCGCCTTCGCTGCCGGCGTGAACGCCTATATTGCGTTGGCCGAAGCTGACGAAGTTCCATTGCCGCCGGAATTCGCGCTGCTGGGCACGCGCCCCGCCCGCTGGGCGGCCGAGGACATCGTGCGTATCCGCAGCCACTGCCTGACCCGCAACGTCCTGTCCGAAGTGTTACGCGCCAACGTCCTGACCCGCGCCGGCGCGCGTGCCGACCTTTTGCGCGCCGATCTTGACCCACCCGTGACGCCCCACGCGGACTCCGAAGTCGCCCTCGCCGACATCCCCCTCGCCGCACTCGATCTCTTTCGCCTCGCCACGGCGGCAGTCACCTTTTCCGCCGAACGTCTTGCCGCGACGCTGGGACAGGCCGACCGCTGGCGGCGCGTCGATGCGATCGGCGACGTGGTTCTCGCCGCCGCCTCAGAAGGGTCCAACAACTGGGCGGTATCGGGCGCGCGAACCGTTACCGGTCGCCCGATCATGGCCTCGGATCCGCACCGCACCCATGCGCTGCCCGGCCTGCGCTATGTCGCACACCTGAGCGCGCCCGGCCTCGATGTCATTGGCGCGGGAGAACCGGGCGTGCCGGGCATTGCCCTCGGTCACAATAGCCACAGCGCCTTTTCGATTACCATCTTCGGCGCGGATCAGGAGGATATGCTGGTCTACGAAACCGACCCCGCCGCGCCAAACCGCTTTCGCTACCGGGGCGGCTGGGAACAGATGACAGAAGTCAGCGAACGTTTCGAAGTGCGTGGCCACCCGGATCAACACGCCACCCTGCGCTACACCAGCCACGGCCCTGTGGTGCACCAAAGCGAAACCCGCGCCTTTGGTATCCGCACAGTCTGGAGCGATCCGGGACACGCCCCCTATATGGCGTCGCTTTCCGTCATGCGCGCGAAATCCCATGACGACTGGCGCGATGCGCTGAAGGGGTGGGGGACGCCCTCGATCAATCACGTCTATGCAGATGTCAGCGGCACCATCGCCTGGCAAGCGGTCGGCACCACCCCGGTGCGCGGCATATGGAACGGCCTCCTGCCGGTTTCGGGCGACGGACGGCACGAATGGCAGGGCGCGCTCAGCCTCGACGATCTGCCCCATATGCGCGACCCGGACTGCGGCTTCATCACCACCTCGAACGAAAACAACTTACCCGAGGGCTGGGACAGCACCGCGCGCATGGTCGGGTTCGAGTGGATCGACCGCAGCCGCGCCGAACGTATCCGCGAGCGTCTGGCGAACGACCCGGCGCATAGCCTCGATGCGGCAGGGCGGTTGCAAAACGACCAGTTTACCCGCGCGGGCGAACGCATGAACGCCGTGCTGGCCGGTGTCGATTTCAAAGGCGATGCCGCCATTGCCGCCGCGCATCTCGCCGGTTGGGATTGCGTCGCGGGTGAGGATTCATCGCCCGCGCTGCTCTTTGAATATTGGGTGACGCGACACCTCAAACCGGCCATCTTCGCTGCCATGACCGTGGGCGAGGGGGCGACAGACCTGCTCTGGCCGGGCTCCATCCAGTCGGCACTCGATCTCGCCGAGCGGCCTGAGGCGTGGTTTGACGCTGATCCCTGCCAGCAGCGCGACGCGATTCTATCCGACACGTTGGCGGCGGCGTGGCGCGCCCTGTGCGAACGCTACGGTGCCGACCCCGCCAAATGGCGCTGGGGCGATCTGCACCGCCTCGATCTGGTGCACCCGCTCCACCAACTGGGGCGGCCGGAGACGCAAGGCTGGTCGCTGCCTTCCATGCCGCTCGGCGGCAGCGGCTCCACACCTAATTACGCCAACTACCGCACCGGCGACTTCCAGACCATCACCGGCCCGTCGGTGCGGTTGTTGATGGATGTGGGCGAATGGGACAACTGCCGTTTCATCAACCTGCCGGGGCAGTCCGGCAACCCTGGCTCCGAACATTACCGCGATCTTGCAGCGGATTGGCAGGCCGGTGCCTACCATCCGCTGCTCTGGTCGGATAAGGCGATCGAGACCGCGACTGCGACGCTGCTGCATCTCACGCCCAAACCCGGACCTGTCAAGTAAACCGGCTTGAGCCGGGTAGGCCCGTACCGTAGGTTCAGGTCATGACTAGGCGGTGTCAGACGTACGCAAACTCGTCTCAGTTTTCCAGTAAGAGCCAATCAGAGGGATAAGTGGAGTTTCTGTCTGAATTTGGCTTAGATGCCGGAAAAAGGAGAGACCATGACAAGACGACCGCGCCGGAACCACACCCCGGCTTTCAAGGCGAAGGTGGCGCTTGCCGCCCTCCATGCCCGCGCGAAGACCATGAACGCCATCCGCGAAACTCTTTTCTGATCGTGAAAGGACACATCACAATGACCACATTCACCCCAATGCAGCCAACGCTTCTTGATGCCACCCTCGGCGGCAAACGCAGCGTACTTCAGTCGGTGCTGCTCGCAGTCGTCGGCACGGCATTGCTCTGGGCTTCGACCAAGGTGCAGATCCCGTTCTATCCCGTGCCGATGACCATGCAGACCTTCGTCGTGCTGTTCCTTGGCTTTGCACTTGGCTCCCGCCTCGGGGCGGCGACCGTGCTGCTCTATCTTGCCGAGGGCGCGCTTGGCCTGCCGGTCTTCGCCGGAACGCCGGAAAAGGGTCTCGGCCTTGCCTATATGGCCGGTCCCACGGGCGGCTTCCTCGCCGGCTTCGTTGTCGCGGCTTACGTGGCCGGCTGGTTCGCCGAACGCGGCTTCGACCGCCGTCTTGTCACCGTGTTGATCGCGGCGCTGGCAGGCTCTGCTGCCATCTATGGCCTCGGCCTCTCCTGGCTCGGTGTGCTGATGGGCTGGGACAAACCGGTGCTCGCATTCGGTCTCTACCCCTTCCTCCCCGCGGAAGCATTGAAACTGGCATTGCTGGCGGCGGTTCTTCCGCTTGCCCGGCGCGGCCTTTCCAAGCGCTGAGCCCGTCATGTGCGGCGAAGCGAAACCCGGAACCGCGCGCGGGACCGTTCTTATCGAGAACAACCGCACGCGCGTAACTGAGTGGCGCTTCGATGCGCGCGGCGACAACACCGGTTGGCATCGCCATCAACATGATTACGTGGTGGCGCCCCTCTTCGACGGGGCGCTGGAACTGCGCGAACCAGGTGACACGACGCGGCTTGCCGATCTGAAAAACGGCGTCCCGTATTTTCGCGAAAGCGGCGTTGAGCACGATGTGATCAACGCCAACGACTTCGAGTGTGCCTTCATCGAGATCGAATTCCTCGAGACCTGAGCGCACGCGCACGAACTATCTATCACTCATCCGAAATCGGACTCCGGGGGAGTCCGGGGAGTAGCGCATGCTGAACAAGACAGTGGAACAGCGCCGGACCGGTGCTATTGCCCGCAGGGTCGGGGTCCAGACGGCACCGTAACGTTTACCCAGCATCGATCAAAAATGAGCGTCCGGCGAACACATTTTTTCGAAGCGTAGGGTCGGAGTTAGCGGCTTAACGCTCTGGCTCGTCTGCCATCACGCGCTCGATCATTTCGGCATCGCATTGTTCGTTGACCAAGAAGTGTCGGATACCCCCGTCCCATGTCCTGATATCCGCCAGGAGTTCCTGGAGGCATTCAATGCCCCGATCCGTGAAGCCGGTTGTGCCGTTCTTTGTCCCGTCGTGGACGTGCACCATTTCGCCGTAGTCGATATTGTCCGAGTTGGCGGAGATCACTCTGAGCAGTTCGAGGTTTTCACCAATCATGGCGGCGACGTCTTTAATCGTGTAGATATGCAATGAGCGAGCCATCAAGCGGCCTTTTGCGTAGTGGAGACCGTCGGAAGCATATTCCACGGCAATAGGTCTTCAAGCCTGTCTACCGGGTAATCTTTGATCCGGGTGAGAACGTCCGTGAGGTAGGTCTCTGGATTGTGGCCATGCAGTTTGGCCGTTTCAATGATGGTCAGGATATTGGCGATGCGCTCACCGCCCTTGTCCGAGCCTGCGAAGAGCCATTTTTTCTTCCGATTCCGAGGGGGCGCATGGCACGCTCGGCGAGATTGTTGTCGATCTCAACGCGACCGTCGTTGACTTAACCCTCAATGCTGCCCACCGCGCCAGCGCGTAGCGCATAGCTTCCGCCAATTTTTGTTTCTGCGGCAACGTCTGCAGCGTATCCTCGATCCAGACCTTCAGGTCCCCCAGGATGGGCCTGGCATGCTCCTGGCGCAGTGCGCGTCGCTCGTCGGCCGGCATGCGGCGGATACGATCCTCGATATCGTAGAGCGCGCCAATGCGTGCAAGCGCTTCCTCGGCGACCGGTGACGGCTTGAGTTTGATCACATCATGGAACTTGCGGCGCACATGCGCCACGCATGCAGCCTCGATGATCTGGTTTCCGTAAAGCTTCTTGTAGCCACCGTAGCCATCGGCATGCATCACGCCGCTGAAGTCTCAGCGAGGTGGTCTGCCGGATGCGCTCCCTTGCGGTCAGGGCTGTAATAGTAGGCAATGGCTCGGGGAGTCGGATCTTGATAGCCACTGCCATCGAAGACATAGACCCAGACCCTGCCGGTTTTCGTTCTCCCCCGCCCAGGGTCGAGAACATCGACCGGGGTATCGTCCGTATGTATTCGGTCGACCGCGGCGATATGGGCCCTGATCAGCAAGATGAGGGGCGAAAGCAGAACCGACACACGGCCCATCCAATCCGCCATGACGGATCGGGAGATGTCTATCCCCAGCCGGTCATACATCTCGGACAGACGGTAGAGCGGGATGTGATCGTCAAACTTCGCGACCATGATATGGGCGAACAATCCCGGGCCGGGCTTGCCTCGCTTGATCGGCAAGGTCGGCATTTCGCCGGTCACCGTCGTATCGCACTCCTTGCAGATCATGCGCTTTTCGACATGGCGGACAATCTTCACGGACGCCAGTATGTGCTCCATCACCTGCACCACCTTGTCCGCCGCTTTGAGGAAAGACGTGCCACCACAGGCTGGACAACTGCAGGGTGGCGCATAGACCACCTCTTCGATTGGCAGGTCATCCGGCAAAAGTTTGCGCTTCGGCTTGTCCGGTGCGTCATCCAACTCCGGCAAAGGGGCTTTCCCGGAGCGCATCTCAGCCTCCGCGCGAGAGGCCTCGATCTCCTCCAGCATCAGCTCAAATTGCTCGATCTTCCGGTCTATCTTTTCCGAAGAGGGGCCATGCTGCCGATGGCGGAGCAGATCCAACTGCGCGCGCAAGATGCTGATGATGGAGTCGCGTTTGCCGACCTCGGCTTCTTGCTCGCTGAGGCGTTGGTGCACGGATAAGATTTCAACGTTTTGCGGGCGTTGGTGCGTGGATCAGCAAATGTGCAGAATTCATTCTTTGATCGGTCGCTTATTTGGTTACTCCCGCCGATGCCTCGCAACGAACGAATTTCGGGCGTCCGCAGGCGAGCATTCGGTTAAGAA
>Ga0209347_1000748_pt1 | contig 69873 bp, 60 predicted proteins | sample AutmiccommuBRH23_FD_187382 | JGI IMG/M metagenome (GOLD analysis project Ga0209347, IMG submission 187382) | Deep subsurface microbial communities from Mt. Terri, Switzerland - Autotrophic microbial communities BRH/23 (SPAdes) (version 2) | ecosystem: Environmental > Aquatic > Deep subsurface >... | reverse complement strand
CGTGTTGCCACCGGCGTAGATGCCCACGTGCCCGGGGCTCCAGACGAGGTCGCCCGGTTGCGCCTGGTCGCGCGGCACCTGGACACCTGCGTACAGCTGGTCGGCCGAGGTCCGGGGCAGTGTGATCCCCAGCTGGGCGTAGACGTAGGAGGTGAACCCGGAGCAGTCGAATCCGTCGGGGGTCGTCCCGCCGTAGACGTAGGCGACGCCGACGTACCGCGCCGCGATCTCGATGACGGCGCTCCCGACCGCTGACGCCGGGATCGCACCGCCGGCCTGTTGCGCGGCCGCCCGCGGCGCCGCCCGGGACGCCGCTGGGGCGCGCTCGACGACCGGCTCCGGCTTCGGGTTCGCCGTCACAGTGATCGCCGGTGCCTCGAAGGTCCAGGTCGCATCGGGCGACACCGCGACGACCGGGGAGGTCGCGAGGGCGGACCGCGCAGGCGCCGTCAGGGCAGCGACGTCGACGCCGGGTGCCGAGCCACCGGGGTGCTCGAGCGGGACGGCCGACGCCGGGACCGCCAAGGTCACAATGAAACCGGAGGATGCGACCGCGACGCCGTAGCGGCGTCCGATCCGGGCCATCCCGTCGGCCACCCCCTGGCCGACGTCGTCCAGTGGGGTACGAACGCGACGCGCTGCCCGGTGGCGCGCGTGGTGAGCCGTCTGGGCCACGAGGAACCTCTCCTGACGCCTGCGAGGTTAGCTGTCGGGTTCGGGTGGGAGATCACCCGGCCGGGCCCTCAGCCTGAGGACCGCGACTTCACCCCGAGGACGCTTCGACGTCCGTGGTGGGGTCCCCGCTCCTGCCGCGGAAGTCCTGGGACCGGGGTAGCCGGCAGGACTCGGCGAACCACCCCGGGCCGCGCCGGGATCGGCGAGGCTCCGTCACGGTAACCCGACGGTCCCACCCCCCAGCCGACGCCGGCTCCTTCTTCAGCGAACCTTCATGGAACGTGCCCGGCGTTCTCAGGGCCGCCCCGCAATCGTCGTCGTGGTTGTCCACCACGTCCAAGGAGGTACCCGTGCTGCCCGTTCTCTTCACGATCTTCGGCGTCGATGTGCAGACCTACGGCGTGAGCAAGATCGCGGCGGCGCTGCTCGGCGCGTACCTGCTCGCCAAGGCATTCACCCGCCTGGGGCTGCCCCGTGACTCTGCCCATGCACTGGTGATGTGGGCGACGATCTGGGGCTTCGTGGGGGCGAAGGTGTACTTCCTCCTTGAGCAGATGCCCGACGTGACTCTGCACCACCTCGGCGGGATGGGCTTCACCTGGTACGGCGGTCTGATCGGCGGGACCGCCGCGGCCCTGGTGGTCATCCGACGCCATCGCCTCCCCGTGGCTCAGGTCGCAGGAGCAATCGCCGCACCGCTCAGCGCTGCGTACGCCGTCGGGCGACTCGGCTGCCTCATCGCGGGCGACGGAACCTACGGGAAGCCCACGTCCTTGCCCTGGGGAATGACCTTCCCGAGCGGCGTCGTCGCCACGGACGTCCCCGTGCACCCCACGCCCCTCTACGAAGCGATTCTCGCGGGCTTGATCGCGGTCGCCCTGTGGCAGTACTGGCGGCGAGCGGACCCCCTCCAGGTCTTCGCCGCCTACCTCGTGGCCAGCGGGGTCGCGCGCTTCTTCGTCGAGATGCTTCGGACGAACGACGTCGTCTTCCTTGGGCTGACGCAGCCCCAGCTCTGGGCGCTGCTGAGTGCCGCGCTCGGCGGGTCTCTGTGGCTACGGGCACGCAGTCGCACGGCGCCATCCGCCGTCACGGGAGCGGCGGCTGAGTCGAGTGCTGCGGTGCCGGTGCACTGAACGGGTGCCGCACCTTCCCGCTGTCCCCACGTGTTCGCTGTCCCCACGTGTTCGCCAACCCCTCAGCGGGCCGAGCGATCCCGGAGCTGTGAGCGCCGGCCGGAACGCCAGCCGATTCCGATCGCGCCGAGCGCAGCGAGCACGACAAGGACGGTCGGCGCGTCGCCGAGGCGGTCGGCCATGGTGGTGCTCGTCCGCAGGGGAAGCTCTGCCAGCATCGAGTCCTGCGTGAACAGCTCGGTGCGGTCCACCAGCGTGCCGTCCGGGCGGATGACGCCACTGACGCCGACCGTCGAGATCTGGACCGCGGCTCTGCCGTGCTCGACCGCGCGGAACCGGGACATGGCGAGCTGCTGGATCGACTCCGACGTGAACCCGAACGAGGCGTTGTTGGTAGGAACGACGAGGACTTCTGCCCCGCTGCGGACGGCATCGCGAACGATGGCGTCGTAGGCGACCTCGAAGCAGATCGGGGTCCCGAGCACGACGGTGCGGCCCAGACGGTCGACCCGGATCGGGACGACGGCAGGCTCGGACCCTCGCGCCATGTCCAGGCGCACGCGATCGACCTCGGGAGAGAAGAGCCGGAAGAACGATCGCCACGGGATGTACTCCCCGAAGGCGGCCGGCACCTGCTTGGAGTAGGAGAACGTGGGTCCGCGTCCGGGTTCCCAGAGGACCATGTCGTTGTAGCGCGCGTCGCCGGTGCGGCGATCGGTACCGAGCAGGATCGGGGCGCCGAGCGACGCCGCGGCCCCGTCGATGCTCTGCGACGCCCGGAGGTCCACCCGCGGGTTGATGTCCGATGCGTTCTCGGGCCACAGGATGACGTCGAGCTCCCCCGGTCGAACGTCCGCGAGCAGGGCTTGCGTCCCATCCACGTGGTTCTCCAGCACCTCGCGCGCCTGGGCGAACGCGTCCAGCCCCGGCGTCGAGACGTTCCCCTGGACGGCCGCGACCGTCAGCACACCTGCTTGCGGCCCCGTCGGGATCGGCAGCACTCCGGCACCCAGCGGGATCAGGGCTGCCACAGCGATCATGAGCAGAGCACGGCGGCCGGTCCTTGCCAGGACGGTCATGGCGACGGTCGCGAGCACGAATCCGAGTGCGGCTGCCGTGAAGGAGACGAGTGGAGCCCCCCCGAGTGGAGCAAGTCGGACCAGTGGCCCGTCCACCTGCGAGAACGCCAGGCGCCCCCAGGGGAATCCGCCGAACGGCCAGACCTGGCGGGCCTGTTCCGCAGTCGTCCAGACGACGGCGAACACGCCCGCCCCCACGAGGGGCTGCCGATGGGCCAGGGGCCACCGGAGGGCGACCACAGCACCCGCACAGCCCGCGGCAACGATGAGCGACTCCAGGGCCGCCAGACCCACCCACGGAACGGGTCCGACCGCCTCGTTGGCCCACCAGAGGTGCGGCAGGAAGAAGCCGAGACCCCACAGCAGGCCGATACCGAAGGCTCGCCGAGCCGACGCGCGCTGGAGGGCGAGGACGAGCACGGCCACGCCGATCACTGCGGCCGCCCACCACGAGCGCTCCGAGAACGCGAGCTCGGTGACTGTCCCGCCGAGTGCGGCAAGGACAGCGGCCCGAACGGACTCGGGCAGGGCACGACGAGTCCCGAGGCGGCCGAGCCCGGCTGCGGGCGTCGCCTCGGGCGGCGTCAGCCGGGTCTCTGCCGTCGTCGCCATCCTGGCCCTCCGTGCCGCGCCGGTCAGGGGTTGACCGGCCGGGGTTCCGATCGTCAGCGCCGAGTCACGGCGCCTCGGCTGAGAATGCGTCAAGGTTTCATGAAGGTTCGCTCCAGGCGGCCCCTGTCCCGTCCATGCCGCGGAGTGGGCGTGGACGATGGGGCGTGGATTCCATCCGTCGTTCCCGGCGCGGTCCCGGTGCGCTCCTCTTCCTGATCCTGAGCCCGCTCGCGGTGGCCACCGTCCTCGGCCTCGCTGCGCTGTGGCCGAGCGGCGAGCTTCCGGAGACGGGGATCGTGGAGGTCGCCGCTGAGTACCGGGATGCCGTCATCGTCTCGGCGGAGGCGAGCAGCTGCACCGGGATCAACGAGGACCGTCGCCCCGATGGCGTCATCCCCAGCGACGTGCCGTGTGCCCTCCTGCTCGCTCGCCTCACCGACGACGCGGGCGCGGGACAGGAGGTCGAGGTCTGGGCGCCCCAGACGGTTCCGGTGCGCGAGCTGACGCCCGGGACGCGCATCACCCTGACGCGTTACCTTTCCACGGATACCGAACCGGAGGTCTGGGCCTGGCAGGACTTCTCCCGCGCCATTCCGCTGGGCCTGCTCGCTGCGGCCTACGCCGTCGTGGTCGTCATGGTGGCGGGATTCCGGGGCCTGAGGTCACTCGTCGGGCTCGCCTTCGCCTTCGGGGTGATCGCGCTCTTCATGCTCCCGGGTCTCCTGGAGGGCGGGGACCCCTTGGCCATCGGGCTGGTCGGCTCATCGGCGATCATGTTCGTCGTCCTGTACGTCGCACACGGCTTCTCCTACCGGACCACCACCGCCCTCCTGGGAACGCTCGCGGGTCTGGGTGTCACGGCGGGACTCGGCGCCCTGGCCGCCAACGCGGCGCACCTCTCGGGCATCACCACCGAGGACACGTACCGGCTGGCCATGCTCACAGGCAGCCTGACCGAGGGCGGTCTTCGCGGAATCTTCCTCGCCGGCGTCATCCTTGCCGGTCTCGGCGTGCTCAACGACGTCACCATCACCCAGGCGTCGGCCGTCTGGGAGCTTCAGCAGGCCGACCCGGGCGCGTCTCGTCGCTCCCTCTTCTCGCGCGGGATGCGGATCGGACGTGACCACATCGCCTCGACCGTCTACACGATCGCGTTCGCGTACGCGGGTGCGGCGCTTCCGATCCTCCTGCTGCTGACGGTCTACCGGCGGCCGTTGGTGCAGACCCTCATGTCCGGGGAGTTCGCCGAGGAGATCGCCCGGACGGCGGTCGGGTCGATCGGCCTGGTCCTGGCCATCCCGTTGACCACGCTCATCGCCGTCCTGGTGGCCACGGCCCAGCCCGTGCGCCTCGCGCGCCACCGAGTCACAGATCCGGCGGGAGCAGTCCACGGGCACGCCCACTAAGGACGAGAGGGCGGGTGCGGTGCCGCGCGGGCACCCGGCTGGCATCGCTCCCGTTCTGGGGCCCTAGAGCTTGTCCAGGGCGGTCTGCAGCAACACCTTCGGATCCAGCCACATCGACGGGTAGTTGCCGTACCAGCGCTGCATCCCATCGGCATCGATGAGCACGAAGCCGTGCCCCGGGAGGCCCTCGTGCATGCCGGTCCCGAGGGTGCCGTAGGCCTCGGAGACCGTGCCGTCGTCGAGCAGGAAGGCGCTCTGGACGCCGAGGCGTGCTGCGTCTGCGTTGATCTGGTCGGCGGTGTTCATGACGATCGGCAGGACGGTTATCCCCGCCTCCTCAAAGCCGGGTTCCTTCTCGATGTAGGCCATCTGCTGCAGGCACGAGTCGCAGCCGGCGCCTTCGTTGAAGTACAAGATCACCGGCGTGCCGGCGAAGTCGGACAGCGAGACCGTCTGGCCGTCGCTGGTGGGCAACGTGAAGGGGGTCGCAGGGCCGGTCTGCGTGTCCACAACCGGCCGTGAGGACAGCAGGGCCATGGTCACGAGGGTCACCACGACGAGGAGGCCGACGACCCAGGCGGCGCGTGCGAGGAGTCGTCGCCTCCTCGCGGGCGCCTGCTGCGCGCGCCGGATCTCCTCCAGCGCCTCCTGTCGCTCGGCCAGGCGTCGGGTCGCGGTTCCAGAGGTCATGGGTTCAGTCCTTGTCGTGGCTGGCGCTCGTGGATGCGCTGGTCGCGTGGCAGGCGGCGTGCTCGTCGTCCTCCACGGGTTCAACCGAGCCGGCCCGGCGCCAGGGCAGGCGGCGGTCGGACAGGGTCGCCCACACGAACAGGGCGGCGAGGGCGAGGATCCCGACACCGAGGATCGGCTCGGGCACCGGGCTCAGGAACGTCTGCACTCGGGAGAAGACGTCGGTCAGGGCCGTACTTGCCCATGCCTGCGGGGCCGTTCCCCCCGTCATGTCCGCCGAACCGGCCAGGGCGATGACGAATGCCCCCATCACGACAAAGGCAATCGCCACGGCGACGTTGAGGTTGTTGGTCACGACCACCCGCCCCGCGAGGCGGAAACGAACAGCCTTGGCGCGAAGGAACTTCTTCTCCCCCAGCTTGGCCTTGTCCCACAGCAGCGCCATCACGAAGAGCGGGAAGACCATCCCGAACACGTATGCGACCCCAAGAGTGAAGCCGCCGATCGGCGATCCGGACAGGACCGAGAGGGTCATGACGCCGGCGAGGACCGGGGCGCAGCAGCTGGAGGCGATACCGGAGAAGACGCCGAGGGCGAAAAAACTCGCACTGTCGCCACGCGAGGTGTCGGGGGTCCGCAGGAACGACGGGAGCGACCACATCCGGCCCGAGAGCGCGAGGGCGGCCAGAGCGAACATCAGGATGCCGCCCGCGTAGTAGAGCGGCTGGTGGTAGCGGGCGATCGCACCGGCGAGAAGGCTCATGCCCAGGGTGATGGGCACCAGCACCAGACCGAGCCCAGCAGCGAAGATGAACGTGAGCGGCAGAAGACGCCAACGACTGTTCTTGATCGCGCCGGCGAGATAGCTCGGGGCCAGGAAGACGATGCAGCAGGGTGCGAACAGCGCCACGCCCCCGGCGAAGAACGCGGCGAGGATGCTGCCCGTGGTCAGGAGCTCCGAGCCCATGTCAGCGCTCCGTGGCGACGACGTCGGCGTTCGGGAGCCGCAGCTGTCGTCTCTCCAGCACCTTGACGAGCTTCTTGCGCGGCAGGCGACCAGAGCTGAAGAACTCCCCGTCGACCAGGACGAGCGGGTTCATCGCCGGCCGGTGCCGGGACACGAGCTGAGCGCCGACAGGAGAGTCGATGGACACCACGGACACCTCTATCGCGTATTCCCCGCTTAGCTCGTCCAGAGCCTCCTCCGCGTCATCGCAGAAGTGGCAGGCCGGGCTGTGCACGAGCGTCACCTGGGCAGGACGCGGAGAAAGGTCGATGCTCACGGGGCTCCTTCGAGGGGCATTCGTACCCGTGAACTCTCGGCCACACGCCCCGATCAACCGGTCGCGATTCGATTGAGGTTCGATGAAGACCTCGCCGGTACCGCCGAACGCGGCGATGAGGACCTCGACCGTGCGGACAATGGGGTGGTGACCACACCGAGCAACGTGCCTGCCCTACGCGCTCTCGTCGTCGACGACGAGCTGGCGCTCGCGAACCTCGTGACCGGCTACCTGCGGCAGGACGGCTTCGAGGTCGAGGTCGCCGTCGACGGCGAGGAAGCCCTGCGCCTGGCCCGTACCGTCGACCCGGATGTCGTCGTCCTCGACCTCGGACTGCCGGGGATCGATGGCATCGAGGTGTGTCGACGCTTGCGGACTTTCTCCGACTGCTACGTCGTCATGCTCACCGCACGGGCCGAGGAGGTCGACACCCTGATCGGGCTATCGGTGGGCGCCGACGACTATGTGACCAAGCCCTTCAGCCCGCGGGAGCTTCTCGCGCGCATCCGCGTGATGCTCCGCCGACCGAGGACCGTCACGAGCCGAGCCGAAGAGCCGACACCGACGATCGTCGTGGGCGACCTCCACATCGACGTCGGGGCACGGGAGGCACGCGTTGCCGGCGAGCTGGTACCTCTGACCCGCACGGAGTTCGACGTCCTGTCCACGCTCGCGGCCCGCCCCAGCTCGGTGTTCAGCAGGTCGTCCCTGATCGAAGCCGTCTGGGGCGGCAACTGGGTCGGTGACGAGCACCTGGTCGACGTCCACGTGCTGCACGTCCGCCAGAAGCTCGGCGACACGGCCGAACGCCAGCAATATGTCCGGACCGTTCGAGGGGTGGGCTACCGCATCGGGACCGGCACATGACCGCGACCAGACGCGGGAGCCTCGGGCGAAGGCTCCTCGCAGCACTCGCGTTGGTCCTGGCGATCGCCGGCGTCACCGCGTGGCTGGTCGCCGGTGCGGTGGGACCGTACATCTTCCACGACCACCTGATCTTCAGCGGCACCCGTAGCGCCGAAGATGTCGTCGAGCACGCCGAGGTCGCCTTCCGCACGGCGAGCGTCCTGGCGCTGACCATCGGGCTGGCCGCAGCAATGATCGCGGCGCTGCTGGTGAGCGTCTTCCTCACCCGGCGGATCGGAGCGTCCCTGGCCGCGCTGACGGCGGCCGCGCGACAGGTGGCCGGTGGTCGCTACGAGGCCCGAGTGCCGTCCCCGGGCATGGGGGTGGAGTTCGACGAGCTGATCGAGGCCTTCAACCACATGGCGGGTCGGCTCGACGCCAGCGAGGACCTGCGCCACCGGCTGTTGTCGGACATCGCCCATGAGCTGCGCACACCGGTCGCGACGATGAACGCCTACCTCGAAGGGTTGGAGGACGGCGTGGCGGAGCTGAACGCCGAGACCGCGGCACTCCTGCGGGCACAGGGCGCACGGCTCACCCGCCTGGCCGAGGACCTGTCGGCCGTGACCAAGGCCCAGAGCGGGGAGATCGAGCTGGCCCTCACGCCAGTGGACCCGGCCGAGCTGTTGCGACTCGCGCACCTTGCCGCACGGGATCGGGCCGAGGCCGCCGGCGTCGAGCTCACCGTGCGCACCGATGAGGCCCTGCCGCTCGTGGTCGCCGATCCCGACCGCGTGGCGCAGGTGCTTGGCAACCTCGTCGACAACGCCCTGCGGCACACCGCGCCCGGCGGGCGGGTGGTCCTCGCGGGCGGACGCGCGGACCACGCCGTCCGCCTGAGCGTGTCCGACACCGGTGAGGGCATCGAGCCCGAGCATCTGCCCAACATCTTCGAGCGGTTCTACCGAGCCGACTCGGCACGCGACCGGACGAGCGGCGGGTCGGGCATCGGTCTGGCCATCACCAAGGCCCTGGTCGAGGCCCACGGTGGGACGGTCATGGCCGAGAGCGAGGGGCGAGGCAAGGGCGCCCGGTTCACCGTCACCCTGCCCGTCAGCGCTCCGTAGCGGCCTCGCCGACGCGCTGGTGCGGCACCTCGGACCGGTACCCGTGGTGGTCGGCGCCCTCCTGACCACCGTGCCCGTGCCCGCCGGAGCCACGACGGCCCATGAACCACATCATGGCCATCATGCCGAGCGGGCAGGCCAACAGAATCCCCCACGTCACGGCCTGCTGCCAGCCGACGCCGAGCGCCATCATGAGGACGACAATCCCGGCTCCGCCGAGGATCACGTGCTTGCCGTGGGCCTTCATGTGGCCGCTCATCGCGTCCCCCGCCCTGCGGCCTCGAGACTGTCGAGCTCCTCGCGGACGAGGCGGTAGGTCTCGAGGTCGATCTCGCCGCGCGCCAAGCGTGCGTCCAGCACCGCCCGCTCGCCACCGCTCCTCTGGGTGGGGAAGAGCCTCATCAGGGCCCAGATCACCACGGCGAGCACGACGACCCAGAACGCCACCATGCCCAACCAACCGCCGACCCCCATCTGCCCGCACCACGGACCCATGGCGAACTCCTCACCGTGTCAACCGCCTCGAGCGCGGCGCCGCTTCTCGACGCCTGGAGCAACGGTGCATCGTCGGAGTCAAGAACCGACCCCGGAACGATGAAGATCCGCTGAAGGCCTGCGGCGGCCGCCCTTTCGGTTGCTGTCGCACGCGGAACAATCACCGCGTTCGCCACCGCGGTCCTCCCCGTCCTGGCCTGCCTTGGCCCACTCACCTTCAGCCAACCTTCATGGAAGGTAATGGGGACCTCAGTAGCTGTCGCGGATGCTCGGAACGACGCGTGACGCACCGGTCGGCGCTGGCTCGAACCCGACACATCCACGAAGGAGACAGATGGACGGCTGCTGCAGGGACGACACGACGACGAGCACCAGGGACGAAACGAAGAGCACCGGCACTTGCTGCGGTGGGAGCGGGACATCGGCCAGCACAGAGTCCGAGGCGTGTTGCGCGACCCAGCACGCCTGACCGACCGGAGTAGACCACCGCACCCGACGAGCCTGGGAGTCAGTTGATGAAGAACACCCGATGGTTGGTCGCTCCGGCCCTGGCCAGCGCCGCGGCCCTTGCCCTTGCCCTGACCGCATGCTCAGCGACTGCAGCGGACGAACCTGCCACCGCCCCTGAGGAGCAGGTCGCGAATCAACCCGAGCCCGACGCGACCGGTCACAACGCGGCCGACGCCGAGTTCGCCCAGATGATGATCATCCATCATGAGGGAGCCATCGAGATGGCCGGGCTCATCAGCGAGAAGGCGAGCACCGAGGAGGTGCGCGCCCTCGGTGCTCGCATCGCGGAGGCGCAGGGCCCGGAGATCGAGCTGATGTCCGGCTGGCTCGACCGGTGGGACGAGGCCCAGTCCGACGAGGTCGACATGGGCGGCATGGGACACGAAGACATGGAGATGGACGGGATGGATCAGGAAGCCGCGATGGCCGAGCTGTCCGGCCTGACCGGTGTCGAGGTCGACCGTCGCTTCCTCGAACTGATGATCGAGCACCACCGCGGGGCGATCGAGATGGCCGAGACGCTCCGCGGCAACGGTCTGAGCCTGGACGCAACTGAGCTCGCCGGGAAGATCATCGACGACCAGATGGCCGAGATCACGGAGATGACGAACCTTCTGAACACCCTCTGACGGTCGCGGCGGGCGACCGACCGAGACCGCCTGAGCCGGACGCCCTCAACGCGGGACCGGTCCCCCTGGGGGCCGGTCCCGCGCCATGTCCACGATGATGCGTCAGTCGGTGGGCCGCACCGCGGAGCCCGCGTAGCGGAAGACCTGCGGGCGGCCGTCTATCAACTCTGACTCGGTCCCGGCCACGCGGACCCGGACCCGTCGGTTCGCCGCGCACGGGTCGGCGATGACGGTGATGCTCTCGTGCCCGACCTCGACATCGACCCGCTGGCCGCGGTGCTGGAACCCGAACCGCACGCCCTTCAGGCCCGCGGGGAGCGTCGGGTCCAGACGGACGCGATCCCCATCCGTGCGGTACCCGGCGAAGGCCCGGGCGACCATGTCCAAGGTGCCCGCCATGGCGCCGAGGTGGACACCTTCCTGCGTGGTGCCGCCCTGGGTGTCGTCCAGGTCCGCCGCGAGCGCGTCCTGGAAGGAGGACCAGCCTCGGGCGGGATCCATGCGAGCAAGGACGGAGGCGTGCACGACCCGGCTGAGGGTCGAGCCGTGCGCCGTGCGGGCCAGGTAGTGGTCAACCGTACGAAGCAGCGCCTCACGACGCACGGGGTAGCCCAGGTGGTCCAGCATCTCGACCAGACCTTCCTCTCCCAAGAGGTACAGGAGCATGAGGACGTCGGCCTGCTTGGAAAGCTTGTAGCGGTTGGTCGAGTCACCCTCCGCCTCCAGGATCAGATCGAGGCGGCCGATGTTGCCGTACGTCGCGCGGTATTGGTCCCAGTCCAGCTCGGCAAGGTCCTCGTATCCGGCGAACTGCGCGAGGACACCGTCAGGCAGGAATGGCACGGCCAGGCGGCTGCCCAGGTGCTCCCAGTCGGACGCCTCCCCCGGGCGGATGGCCAAGCGGGCGCGGACGTCGTCGCACTCGTGACCGGCGATGACGTCGAGCACGTCCTTGGCCCGCCGGCACACCCACGCGGTCATGACGTTGGTGTAGGCGTTGTCCCGCAGGCCGCCGCCCGGGGAGTCGGGATAGCCGTCGTGGTACTCGTCCGGGCCCATCACGCCCTCGATGTGGTATCGGTCCGTTGCTGCGTCGTACGTCGCGAGCGCGGTGAAGAATCGTGCCACCTCGATGACCAGGTCGGCTCCCCGCTGCGCGAGCCAGACCACGTCCCCCGTCGCCTCGTAGTACCTCCAGACGTTGAGGGCGACGGCGAGCCCGACATGTCGCTGGCGTCGGGAGTTGTCGGGCATCCACCGGCCGGACCGGGTGTTGAAGAGGTGGGTCGGGGTCTCCTCGCGTCCATCGCTACCGCTCTGCCACGGGAACATCGCCCCGGACGAGCCTGCCTCGATGGCGGCCAGGCGAGCGGCGTCCAGGCGCCGCCAGCGGTAGTCCAGCAACGCACGGCTGACCTGCGGGACGCGGGAGGTGAGCACCGGCAGGATGAAGAGCTCGTCCCAGAACACATGTCCCCGGTACCCCTCCCCGTGCAGACCGCGCGCCGGGACGCCCGCATCGAGCTCAGCCGTGTGCGCTGACAGGGACTGCAGAAGGTGGAAGACGTGAAGGTTGATGACCAATCGGGTCCCGGTGTCAGCCTCAAGGTCGACCCCGAAGCGTGTCCACAACCGCGCCCAGGCGCGCTCGTGCGCGGGGAGCAGGTCCGCGAACCCGGCAGGAACGGTGGCCAGCGCACCGAGCGCCGCCAGGCGCGGGGACGCGATGGCCCGGTCCCGCGACGTGAAGATCGCGGCCGTCTTGTCGATCGTGACGGGCTGGCCGTCGCGGAGCGTCACGGGGATCTCGTGGGCGAAGAGCTCTCCGTACTGGTCGGCAGTGCCGTTCGGCTCCGATCCGGTCACCCTGGTCCGGGTCGCCGTCGCGATCCGCACGCCACTCTGAGTCGTCTCCACCTCGACCAGGAGCGTCCCGGGCTCGGCGACCTCGGCCGTCGTGGTGCGCAGATGACGTCTGGCCAGGGCGGCGTATTCGAGAACGTTGGCGTTCACTGCTCCCGCGTCTATTCCCGACCGCACCTGCACGGCGCCGTCCCAGCCGTGCGCGACGAGCGTGGTTTCGAGTGCCGCAAGGTGCGGTTGGGCCATGGAGACCAGGCGCCGCTGGGTCAGCTGCAGTCGGCGCCCGGCCGGGTCGGTGAGCACGGCGGTGCGCGTCAGGACCCCTCGGCGCAGGTCCAACTCGCGGCGTTCGTGGGTGGTGGTGAAGCCGCCGGCGGACCACAACCGGCCTCCCTCCGTACGAACGTCCAGGGGCAACCAGCTGGGCGCGTTGACCATGTGCTCGTCCTCTGTCTGCCGGCCGTGGACCGACGAGACCAACCGGTTGTAGACGCCCGCGAGGTACGTCCCGGGATAGTGCACACCGTCCGCTGCATTCTCCGGCGCCGCTCCCCTCGTGCCGAAGTAGCCGTTGCCGAGCGTGGTCAGCGCCTCGCGGTGACCTTCGTGGGCCGGGTCGAACCCCTCGTAGACGAGCATCCACGGGTCCGCGCCGAGAGCCCCGAGGTCCAACTGGGAGACGGTCTCCACCACCCGGTCCGCACCTGCCGCCTCCAGCTCCGCGCGCTCACCTGAACGGGCCACCCCGACCACGACGCCGAACCCGCCGCGTCGGGCCGCCTCGACGCCGGCGACCGCGTCCTCGACCACCGCGACCCGGTCCGGAGGCGCCCCGAGCTCGTTCGCCGCCAGAAGGAACATCGCCGGGTCGGGCTTCCCCGCAAGCCCAAGCTCGGCCGCACGGTCACCGTCCACCACAACGTCGAAGGCTCCTGCCAGGCCCGCCGCCTCCAGCACGGCGTCCGCATTGCGGCTCGCCGTGACCAGTGCAACCGGCACCCCGCCGGCACGCAGCCGCGCGAGCAGGTCGGCCGTGTCTGGGAGTGCCCAAGTGCCGCGCTGGGCCAGCATCTCGAGATAGAACTGGTTCTTCTGCGCGGCCAGCCCGGGTACCGTCCAGGACCCCGGGGGGTCCTGCCGCGAACCCTCCGGCAGCGTCAGTCCCCGGGCAGTCAGGAACGCGGCGACCCCGTCTTCCCGGGATCGCCCGTCGACGTACCGGCGGTAGTCCAGCACCGGGTCGAACGGCTCCTGAGACGCCGCACCCTTCGCCCGGGGACCGGCGAGGACCACCTCGAACAGGCGGCGCCAGGCGGCGGCATGCAAGGCGGCCGTGTCCGTCACCACGCCGTCCATGTCGAAGATCACTGCGTCTTGCGGCGGCACCGCCCCTGATGGCGCAGGCGACGCAGGCGGCAATACCGGATCGGTCGTCGGGTGGTTCACGAGACTCCTCCGGTCGGCACAGGCTCGGCGTTCGGGCCGCGGCCGGGAGCAGGGTGGGACTCGGGGTCCTGCTCGGCGGGACGGTCGGTTGCTTCCGAGGGCCCCGGCGGCCGGCAGGGTGGTCGCAGAGCGATACACATTGCCACGAGAACAGTGGCGAGACCCGCGGCGGTCCACCCGGCCGGGCGGTCACGCAGGAGGACGGCGGCCAGAACGATGCCGACCACCGGTGTGAAGAACGGCCACGTCCTCAACACGTCGAGTCTGCTCCGGCGGGCCTCGCTGAACCAGACGACCGTCGTCCCGGCGGTTCCCACCAGGGCGAGGAAGGCCCTGCCGACGTGCTCGAACATGCCGATGGAGCTGATCGCGTCGTACGGACCGTCGGCGACGTCGCGAGAGTCGGCCATGCGGATCTCCACCCGGTCACTCACCCCCGCGTCGGCGACGCGGCGTCGGGCCAGGATCGCCTACGAGCTTCCGTGGAGCCGGTCTCACGTGATCACCGACACCGTCAACGCGCCGAGGAGGGTGAGCAGGGCCACCGCTTGGGTCACCTGGCGTCCATGGCGGGTCGCGCGGGGAAGACCGCGGAGCGGGAACAGCAACTGCCGCACGACCACGTACGCAGCCAGACCCGCGACGAACAGGAGACCCGCCGAAGACGTCGGCACGCGCCACGCGATGGCGCCGGTCACGAGCGCGAGGATGCCTGCTGCGCCGGACTCCAGGAGCTGCACCGGCACGCGGCGGGTCCCGACCCGACGATCCGACGACCACACTGCCCAGCGTGAGAGCGTCGGGATCCCGGCACAGCACCCGCCCAGCAGGCAGCCCAGTCGACCGACGGCCTGTCCGAGAAGGAGCGCTGGCACCGTGGCGTCCAAGAGGTGCCCGACAGCCATGCCCTGGAGGGCTCCGCCGATCACGAAGGTGGCGGTGGCCACGATGACGAAGCCCTGGACGCTCAGCCCGGCGAACGAATGCCCCCCGGACTCCTTCCTGTGCGTGAGCCGGTAGTAGAGCTTCGCGCCGCCGGCTCCAAGAGCGCTAGCTACAAGGGCGAGAACCAGCACACTCCCGGACGGCACTCCGTGCTTCGGAGCGAGGGTGCTCTGCAGCGCCAGGGCGAGCACGACGCCCAGCCCGACCATGACCGGCCATGCGCCCAGCACCACGCCGGGGGCACGCAGACCGCCCACAGGTGCGAAGGTCGAAGAACCGACAGCCTCCGCCGACGGCAGTCGCACGGCGTCCGAACGGTCTCCGCCTTTGGGGACAGCCATGGCCTCGGCCGTCACGTGCCAGCGACCCGGGGACTTCCCGAGGACGCGGTGGGTCAGGGAGGTTCGGCCGCTGCCGGGTCGGACGTCGGGAAGGGATGCGACGGCGACGAAGTCGTCCGCCGGGGTGCGGGCCCGTTCGACGTCGAGACGACGGCCCGTCAGCCGCAGCACAACCTCGTGGTGGCCTTCTTTCGTAGGCGGGTCGAACCAGTACGTGACTGCCAACGCATGGGGCCGAAGGTCGGCAACGGCAGCGAAGGGGAACGTGACGAACTCGAGTGCGCTCGTGGTTCCGGCCGCGCCCCCGACCCTGGCGAGCGTGGGCATCGGTTGCGCCGGCGGGAGGGGCGAGGGACCCGGGTGGGGCACGGTTCCCCCAGCCTTGGCGGGGCGCGCGCCTGACCCCACGGGAACCGGGGCCATCCGGGGTATGCGGATCTTCGGCACCGGGGGCCCGCTGTCCCGTGCCGGCGGGCCGCCTGCAACCCCGGCAGACCGGTCCGACGACGGTGGCACAGGTCGTCTGGGCGCCGTGGCAGGCCTCCGACCGCCAGAGGCGGAACGCTTCTTCCCTGATCGACGTGCCATGGCTTCCTTCCGGTGAATTCGCTGAAGGTTGCACGGTCGGTGCCACCCTTGCCGTGCCACGACATGCGCCGTTCGGCCGGCCCACCGTGTGGCGTCAGTGACACCCGCTCCTGGGCGCGGGGCGGGTGCCGGTGTTCGTGGTCGTATCGGGCGCGCCAGTCGATTCCGCCGACGCTCGCCCGGTGTGCACGGTGTGGACGTCTGCCTCATCGCGATCTGCATGACCGCCCTGAGGCCCGCCGCCGCGACCACCGTGGGACCCACCGCCGTGGCCACCGTGGCCACCGGCGTGCACGGCGACCATGAACCCCACTGCGGCCAGGGTCAGGATCGTCCGTCCCGAAACGCCGGCAATCCACATCACCAACGCTGCTACGGCGAGTCCCAGGTACACCTTCGTGGACAGACTCTTCAGCGTCATCTCAGCTCGACCTTCACTCCATGGCGCCCCCATGCGCCCAACGTGCTCTTGGAATCAGGGTTCCGTCCCTCCATGAAGACAAGGCCACACGGCGGATCAACGTTCGATGTGGCCGGGCTCGACGTCGGGGCGTCGGGGTGTGGCTCGGTCCGGGTCCCTGGCCCGGGGCACTTCCTGGGCCACCCAGTCCGTCCGAGGCATCGGCTCACGGTCTTGATCCGTTCTTCACCGGATCTCGCTCACGAGCCCACGTGTCGTGCCCGACGATGAGCGCATGACGACACAGCTCGAGGCATCCCCCCCGCAGCGGGCCCCAGAGGCAACAAGAGGTCAGGGGCCTGGACGTCGGAGCCTTGGGACCGTCGTCACCGGAACGCTGGGGGCTGTCGGCGGCGTGGCCCCCCACGTGCTCCACCACGTCGGCCCGCTCGTAGGTACCGCGCTGGTCGCCGGCGCGGGGGGCACGGCGCTCTTCGGCATCCTCGGCCTTGCCGCCTCCGTGCCGATGCTCCTCAGGCTCCGTCGGCGCTTCGGCAGCTGGCGGGCCCCAGGCATCGCTCTCGTGGTGTTCACGGCGATGTTCCTGCTCTCGTCCCTCGTCGTCGGACCACTGATCAGCAGCGGCGGCGAAGCCACCCCGAGACAGGACTCGGTCCTCCACGACGACTCCCACCACGAATGACGTTTTGCTCGAGGAAGCCCTTTTCGTCCACGTGGACCCCTGGCGCTGATGTGAGCGCTGCGCTCACGGTCGTGTGGTCGATGCCGGCGGGCGGTGTCAGCGGGTGCCGGCGGGGACCGGTTCGGTCGGCTCCGGCTCCCGCGCAGCGCGCTGCGGCGCAGCCGGGGTCTGCTGCGCCGGCAGCCGGAGCCGCTTGAGCATCAGGGCGTTGACCGCGACGATCAAGGACGACCCGGACATCGTCAGCGCCGCGATCTCGGGGCGCAGGACCAACCCGAAGGCCGGGTAGAACACGCCGGCGGCGATGGGCAGGGCGATCGCGTTGTAGCCGATAGCCCAGCCGAGGTTCTGCCGCATCTTGCGCACCGTGCCCTTGCCGATTCGCAGGGCGATGGCCACGTCGAGCGGATCCGAGCGCATGAGCACGAGGTCCGCAGTCTCCACCGCGACGTCCGTCCCGGCACCGATCGCTACGCCAATATCTGCCGTGGCCAGGGCAGGGGCGTCGTTGACACCGTCGCCGACCATCGCGACCTTCTTCCCGGCTCGCTGCAGTTCGGCGACCTTCTCGGCCTTGTCCCCGGGCAGGACCTCGGCGATCACGGTGTCGATGCCCAGCTGGTCGGCGATACGCCGAGCTGTGGCCTCGTTGTCGCCGGTCAGCATGGCGACCTCGATGTGCAGCTCGTGCAGGGCCGCGACGGCCGCGGCCGCCGTCTCCCGCGCCGCGTCGGCCAGGGCGATCACCCCCACCGCGCGTCCGTCGACGGCGACCAGGACCGCTGTGCGCCCCGAGGCCGCGAGCTCGTCGCGGCTCGCGGCGAGAGTGCCGAGGTCGACGTTCTCCTTGGCCATCAGCCGGCGGTTGCCCACCAGAACGCGGCGCCCGTCGACCGTCGCCGTCGCGCCGTGTCCGGGGACGTTGAGAAACTCGCTCACGCTCCGAGCGGGCAGACCCCGCTCGGCCGCGTGCTGGTCGATGGCCCGGGCTAGGGGATGCTCGGACTCCCTCTCGACGGCCGCCACCAGAGCCAGCATCTCCTCCTCGGCCATATCGACGGCGACGACGTCGGTGACCTCCGGCTCCCCCTTGGTCAGTGTGCCGGTCTTGTCCATCACGACTGTGTCGATGCGGGCCGACGTCTCCAGCGCCGTGGCGTTCTTGAACAGCACCCCGCGTTGTGCTCCCAGCCCGGTCCCGACCATGATCGCCGTCGGCGTGGCCAGCCCCAAGGCATCCGGGCACGTGATCACCACGACCGTGATGGCGAACAGGATCGCCAGCTGCACAGGCGCGCCGAGCACGAGCCACCAGACCAGGAAGGTCGCCGAGCCGCCGATCAGGGCGACGAACACCAGCCAGAAGGCCGCCTTGTCAGCCAACCGCTGCCCAGGTGCCTTGGAGTTCTGGGCCTCCTGGACCATCTTCACGATCTGCGCGAGGGCAGTGTCCGAACCGACCTTGGTCGCCCGGGCCCGCAGGGTACCCGTCGTGTTGATCGAGGCGCCGATCAGCTGGGAGGCCGGGAGCTTCTCCACCGGCATCGACTCCCCGGTGACCATGGACTCGTCAACCTCGGACTCCCCCTCCTCGACCACCGCGTCGGTGGGGATCTTCGACCCCGGACGGATCAGGAGGAGGTCACCGACCACCACCTCCGAGGTGGGGATCTCCACCGGCGTCTCGTCACGGATCACCAACGCCTGGGACGGGGCCAGCTCGAGCAGCGTCCGCACCGCCTCGTTCGCCCCGCCGCGAGCCCGCATCTCGAACCAGTGCCCCAGCAGCACGAACGCGGTCAGAACTGCCGCCGCCTCGTAGAAGACCTCGCCGCCCCCTGTGAGGGTGACGACGAGGCTGTACAGCCACCCTGAACCCACCGCGACGGCCACCAGGACCATCATGTCCAGCGTCTTCGCTCGCAGCGCCCGGTAGGCGCCGTCGAAGAAGATCCAGCCCGAGTAGAAGACCACCGGAACGGAGAGGATCAGGGTGAAGACGTCGTCGCGCAGCCCGAACGCCGACGGCAGGTTCTCCAGTCCCAGCACATCGCGCCCGATCGGCGACCACAGCAGGATCGGCACCGAGAGGATCGCCGCGACCAGGAACCGGTTGCGCATGTCACGGATCATGTCCGCCATCGACCCGGCGCCGTGGCGCCCGCCGTGGCCCATCACCGCCTGAGCGGAGCGGTCGGTCTCCTCACCGCCCCGGCGCCCGGCGTGCGCCTCGTCCCCGGCGTCCCCCGGCTGCGCCTCGTGACCCGCGTGCGCCTGGTCGGCGTGGACGCCGGTCGGGGCGGGTTCCGCCATCGGGTGGCACATGTGACCCGGCACCGACTGCCCGGCGCAGTGGTACCCGCAGTCGTTGACCCAGCTCACCAGCTCTGCCACGGAGGTCCTGTCCGGGTCGTAGGTGACCGTCGCGCTCTGCGAGACCGCGCTGGCCTCGACGGCCAGCACGCCGGGGCGGTCCAGCAGGGTCTTGGTGATCACCGGCTCGGAGGTGGCCCAGTGCAGGCCCCCGACCTCCAGCACCGTGGATTGATGCTTCATGATCATGGCTACCTTCCGGGCTCGTGGCCGACAGATGGGGCTCCACCAGGCTGGGGGAGGACGGCGACCCGTCCTCCCCTCTCAGGCCGGCGTTGCCCGGAGCGGGCTTGGCAAGAACTCCTGGCGCATGCCCAAGACCTCGTCGGTCATCGCGATCGAGGTGGCGCCGTCAGTGACGGTTCCAGTCAGTGCCCGGATGGCGTCGATCGTCTCGGGGATGACTATGGCCTCGTTGTAGACCTGGTAGGTCAGGTAGGCCTCATCCCCCTCGACGGTCAGCACGTCCTCCCACAGTGCCACCTCCCACATGTCCCCGCGTGGCCGGCCCAGGTCGCGCATGAGCTCGACCGTGGTGTTCAAGGCGGTCAGCCCGTCGGACATCCGGATGAATGCGATGCGGGGTGCGGCCCGCAAGGCGTCGAGGACCTCTTCGCGACTCGCCGGGCGGGTCAGCTGCAGTGTCCAGAAGTGGTTGTGGGTCTGGGTGTGGGCGGCCTTGGCCGCGATGGTCACCACGTCCAGGTCGGGCCGCACCGTCCGGGCGTCCGGGCCCTGGTGGGAAGGGATGGAGCTCTCGGGGACCACCGTGTTCATGATGCCGCCCTGGTGGGACTCTCCCGGGTCGGTGGCCCTGCGAACGAGGACCCCGCGGGCGCGGGCGAGGAGGTCGGCGTCCTGCAGCGCTCCGAGGACGCGCACGATGCCGGTGGTGTTGCAGGAGACCACCCGAGTGGTGTCCCGGCCGACCGCACTGGCGTAGTTGGCCTGGGCGACGAAGGAGTGACCGGTGGTCGCGTGCGACTCCCCTCCCTGGAACACGGCCTTGACCTCCGCAGCCCGGTATGCCTCGAGGTTGCGGGCCGCCACCTTGTTCGGCGTCGTATCCACCACCACATCCACGTGGTCGAGCAGGTCCGGCAGCGTACCGGCCAGGGGCATCCCGGCCGCCTGCATCGCGTCACCCGCGTCCGGGGTAGCAGCGAACACGTCGAGCCCGAGCCCGACGGCGGTGCGCACACGCCAGTCCGTGGCGACGTCCGCCACCCCGACCAGCTCCATGTCGGGCATGACGCGCACGGCGTCGGCGACCCGCTTGCCGATCACGCCGTAGCCGTTGATCCCCACTCGGATGTTGTCCATTTCCCTACCTCTCCTCTTCCTCCGTTTCGGAATCTCGAATCCGGCGACCGGCTCGGGTGGCGTCGTGCCCGGCCCCCATGTCCGCACCGCCCGATGCACCCGCCGCCCGCAGCGCTCAGCTACGCACCAACCGTGCGATGGCGTCGGATGCTTCCCTGATCTTCGGGTCCTCGACCGCCCCTCCGGTCCGAACTGCCTCGGCGAGGCAGTGGTGCAGGTGATCGTCCAGAAGTGCCAGTGCGACGCCCTGGAGTGCGCGCGAGGCAGCGGAGACCTGCGTGAGGATGTCGATGCAGTACGCGCCCTGCTCGACCATCCTGGCGATGCCGCGCACCTGCCCCTCAATCCGGTGCAGCCGGACTGTCAGGTCGCGGGTGGAGTCATGCTTGGCGGCGATGGGTACGGAGCCGCTCATGGCGTTTGCCTCCTCCGCGCTTGTGGTGCGGTCTGCAGCGGCGGCGGCCCCCCTCAGGGAGCCGGTCGCCGCACCGGCCGTCAGGGCTCAGTGAGCATGCGCACCGTGGTCGTGCCCACCGTGGTCGTGGGACGCGGCACTGATGTAACGTGCCGGGTCCTCGGTGAAGCTCTTGTGGCAGTGGTGTGAGCAGAAGTAGTACGTCTGTCCTCCGTGCTCCGTACTCGCCGCCGCCGTCGACGGGTCGATGCTCATCCCACACACCGGGTCGATGACAGCCTCAGGACTCATCGTCATGGTCTCCTCCGGTTCTTCGTCGGTTCCTACCTCGACCACCGGTTCGGTGGCCGGGACTGTGACGTCCTCCGAGAGCGTGGCCGGCGTGAACCGGCGCAGCCGGTTGGCGTTGGCAACCACGGACAAGGAAGACAAGGCCATCGCCCCAGCGGCGATCATCGGGCTCAGACGCAGGCCGAAGGCCGGGTAGAGCACGCCCGCCGCGATCGGGATGCCGAGCCCGTTGTAGAGGAACGCGAACACGAGGTTCTGACGGATGTTGCGCATGGTGGCCCTGGAGAGGTCCACAGCCGTCACCAGCCCGCCGAGCGCTCCGGAGATCAACGTGATGTCCGACGACTCGATCGCGACGTCGGTGCCGGTGCCGATCGCCGAGCCGACATCCGCCTGGGCAAGTGCCGGGGCGTCGTTGATCCCGTCGCCGACCATCCCGACGACGCGCCCCTCGCTCTGCTGCCGCTTGACCTCCTGGGCCTTGCGCTCGGGCATGACCTCGGCAACGACGCGACTGATGCCGACCTGCCGGGCGATCGCTGCGGCCGTGGTGCGGTTGTCGCCGGTCATCATGACCACGTCGATACCCCGGGCCTTGAGTGCAGCGACCGCGGCGATCGAACCCTCCTTGATCGTGTCAGCCACCGCAACGACCGCAGCGGGCCGGTTGTCGATCGCGACCAGCATGGGCGTCTTGCCGTCACCGGCCAGTCGCTGCTGGTCCTCAAGGAGGCCCTGCACGTCGACCCCCGCCTCCACGAGCAGCCGGGTGTTGCCGACCAGGATGTTGCGTCCGTGCAGCCGGGCACCCACACCCTTGCCGGTGATCGAGTCGAACTCGGCCACGTCGTCCAGCACCAGGCCACGCTCCAGCGCCCCGGCAACGATCGCTGCGGCCAGTGGGTGCTCGGACGACCGCTCGACCGAGGCAACCAGCTGGAGCACCTCGTCGGCCGCGAAGCCCTGGGCCGGAACTACATCGGTGAGCTCGGGCTTTCCCATGGTGATGGTGCCCGTCTTGTCCAGGACGACAGTGTCGAGCTTGTGCGCCGTCTCGAGGGCCTCGGCCGAACGGATCAAGATCCCCGCCGTGGCCCCCTTGCCGGTCCCGACCGTGATCGAGAGCGGTGTGGCGAGCCCAAGGGCGCAGGGGCACGCGATGATCAGGACCGAGACACTGGCCACCAGAGCGAAGAGCAGCACTGGAGGTGGGCCGACCAGAGCCCAGGTCACGAAGGTCCAGATGGCGACGATGACCACTGCTGGCACGAAGTAGCTCGAGACCTGGTCGGCGACCCGCTGGATCGGCGCCTTGGACCCCTGGGCCTTCCGGACCAGTTTGATGATCTGGGCGAGCATCGTGTCCGCGCCGACCTTGGTCGCCCGGTAGCGGAAGGTCCCGGTCTGGTTGATGGTCGCCCCGATCACCACGTCGCCCACAGACTTGACGATGGCGATCGGCTCACCGGTGATCATCGACTCGTCGACCGCGGAGCGACCCTCGACGACCTCGCCGTCGACCGGAAGCTTCTCCCCCGGCCGCACCACGACGATGTCGCCCTCCAGGACGTCCTCGATGGGGATGTCGAGCTCGCCACCCGCGCGTAGGACCCGAGCCGTACGGGGCTGGAGACCGATCAGGGTTCGGATCGCCTCACCCGTGCCAGCCTTGGCCTGTGTCTCGAACAGACGTCCGAGCAGGATGAGGGTGATGATGACCCCCACCGCCTCGTAGTAGACCTCCCGCAGCTCGGCGGGAAGCAGCCCAGGTGCGACCGTGACGACGACGCTGAATCCGTAGGCGGCGATGGTGCCGATCGTGATCAAGGCGTTCATCTCCGCCCCGCGGTGGCGCAGTGCGAGCCACCCGGTGCGATGGATCGGCCAACCCGTGTAGAGCATCACCGGTGTGATGAGTGCGAACTGCAGCCAGTTGTTCATCAGCAGCTCGGGGACCCAGTCCACCTTGAAGAGCTCGACGGTCATCACGGCGAAGAGGACCGGGGCGGTCAGGATCGCGCCAAAGAGGACCCGCCTCTTCAGGTCGGTGATCTCAGCCTTGCGGTCGCGTTCCTCGGCTTCCTCGGCTTGCACCGCCGTGAGCGGGTCTGCCGCCGCATCGTCCGAATCGTCCATGGTGGGCGGTACGGCAGCGGGTTCGGCCACCGCGGTCGTGGGTGTCACACCCGCGTCCGACCCTTCTCCATCGACAACGACCAGTCGGCCACGCATCATGTTCATTCCGCACGCGAACCCGAAGGTCCCCGTCTCGCCTGGGACGAACTCCACCGACGTGGTCTGGTAGGCAGGGAGCCCCTGGTTGACCTTGAAGTCCGCCATCACCACCCGCGAGGAGCACTCACCGGTCTCCTGCCGGTCAAACTCCATCCGCAAAGGCACACCGCGGGTCACCTGGACGAGGTCGGGGCTGTAGCCGCCCTGGACCTTGATCCGCACAACCTGGACCCCGTGGTCCAGGTCAGCGCGCCCGGTCCGCTTCGGACCGAAGAAGAACCAGAGCGCACCGAAGGTGAGCAGGACGGCGGCACCGACGATGACCGCGCTCATCACCGAACACCCCCCCTGGCGAAGCGATCCGCGGCGCAGACCACGTCGTCGAGCCGGCCACCGGTCGGACCTCGGCCGCCTGAGTGAGCGAGAGAGAACTTCCCAACCCCCGCAACAGCCCGCTGCAGCTCCTCATGGGTGACCCGGGGTGCGCACTGCACGACCAAGGGCGACCTGCCGCCGCGATTCAGGCTCATGCCCACCCGCGTCACTCCATCGATCGCACGGAGCCGCCTGAGCACTTCGACGAGGCAGGTCCCGCCGACCAGACCCTCGACCGACAACCACCTCGTGTATGTCATGACGACTCCTTCCAGCTGGAGAGTACCCCCCAGGGGTATCAGTCTCGGTCGCTGAGGTTCAGATCGAGTTCACCCCCGATGAAGATTCGACGAAGACTCCGTCCTTCGGCCCTCGCCGAGTCGAGTGCTGCATCCCCCAAGGGACACCGTGCCGGTGAGCGCTCGACTGCTGACCTTTTACCGGACGCCCGAGGGTCCACAGGGTGCGCCTACCATTGACCAGCTCGTGGAGGTTCTCGGGGGTTCGTCGCGAGTCCATTGAGGTCGCGGTTCCATCGGGGCTGATGACGCCGAGTCGTCCGTGGATCAGCCCGCGCCACTGCCGCCCATCATGTCGGTCCCGCCCATCATGTCGGTCCCGCCCATCATGTCCGTCCCGCCCATCATGTCCTCGCCGGCGTCGGCGTCCTCTCCGTGGTGTGCGCGGTGCATCGACCCCATCCCGGCCGGGCCAACCCCGACGCCGCGGACGTGGGCGCGGTGCATCGCCGCCATCTCGGGTGCACCCTGACGCGTCACGCCCGTCATCAGCTCGTCGTCATCGCAGACCTTGGCCTTCGCGCCCTCATCACCTCGCGCCTCGACCGCGACAGGTGAGGCCCGGACAACAGCTGGTCCGTCATCGATCGCCGCAACAGCCGGAGTGACGGCGAACCCCAAGGCGGCGACGCCGCCTGCCACCAGAGCCGATCGCACAGTCCTTCGCATCGTCATCCCTCTCCTCCATGGCCGGAGAGTCCGGCCAACTGGATCCCAGCGTGCACGCCCGGTGTTGAGAGGCGACGGCAGGGACGATGAAGACTCGGTCAAGACTCCCTATGAGCGCGCAGCGCCGCATGACCTTGTGCCCGTCGATCACGAGAGCCATCACGGCCTCCACGATTTATCGCATGGCCGACCCTGCGGCTGATGCCGGGCAATCTTCACATGATCTCTATCGGACGTTGACTCGCCCTCACCGCGCGCGTGCTTCGCTGGCAATACCCCACCGGGGTATGTCAGGCGAGACGTAGGGCTCAACTGAGCCGGGAGAGGAGACGGGATGGACGTCGGCGCACACACCGCTCTGCCGAGAGCGGCGACGCACGACAACCCGGAAGCCACCACGGTTCTGTCCGCGCGTGCAGTCACAAAGACGTACCGCACGGGCTGGTGGCCGCGACGCCGTGGGCACGCGGTCTTGCGGGGAGCAGATCTGGACCTCCATCCGGGGGAGGTTGTGGGCCTTGTCGGTGAGAACGGCTCGGGGAAGTCGACACTGATGAAGAGCCTGGTCGGCTCGGTTGCCGCGGACGGCGGGACGCTGGTGCGGCGCGGCACCCTGGGCTACTGCCCGCAGGAGCCGGTCCTGTACGAGCGTCTGACGTGCGACGAGCACTTCGCCCTGTTCGGCCGGGCGTACGGGCTCACGGACGCGGTGACCACGGCGAACACCGCCGAGCTCTACGCGACCTTCGGGTTCGGGGAGTGGGCCGGTTCGCGGGTGGAGCAGCTCTCCGGCGGCACCCGCTCGAAGCTGAACCTCGGGCTCGCGCTCCTTCCGGACCCGGACCTCTTGCTCCTCGACGAGCCCTACGCCGGCTTCGACTACGACACCTACCAGCGCTTCTGGGTGCTGACCCGCGAGCGCCGCGGCGAGGGCCGCGCACTGCTCATCGTCAGCCACTTCATCACCGACGTGGAGCGGTTCGACCGCATCTACGACCTTCGGGACGGCAGAACGGTCGAGCGGTGACTGCCGTCCTGACCTGGCGCTTCCTGGCCGAGTTCGCACGCCGGCCGCTCAACGTCGCGCTGCTCATCGTGGTCCCCCTCGTCTTCGTGACGGTCTCGGCTGGCACGCTCGCGGAGTTCGCCGAGCTCCTCGGCGGGCGGGCCGGCGCGGCCCGGATCCAAGGGGCGACCGCGGCGTGGGCGGCGGCGTTCCTCTCAGGCGTCGTCGGCTACTTCCACGTCGCGGGTACCCGTGGACCGGACCGGCGCCTCGCCGAGGCAGGTTCGGCGACCCGGGCGGTCGTGGCGGCGCGGCTGGGATCCGCTCTCGGGCTCGCCGCAGTCGCCGTCGTGGCCGCCCTCCTCGCCCTCCTCCTCCGGGCGGACACCACCGAGCTCGGCAGAGCCGGCGTCGCGACCGCCATGGCGGCGGCCACGTACCTCGGGGTGGGAGCGGTCGTCGGCGCCCTGGTCCGCTCGGAGCTCAACGGCTCGCTCGTCATCATCTTCATCTGGATGATCGACGTGTTCTTCGGCCCCGCGATGGGCGGCACGGACGCCGCCATCACCCGCGTCTTCCCCACCCACTTCCCGACCCTGGTCCTGATCGATCCCGGCTCGGAGCACGCTGCGCCCCTGAGCACCTGGACTGCCGCGCTGATCTGGACAGGTGGTGGCCTCGCCGTCGCCCTCCTCTCGCTCCTGGTCACGACGCGGCCCACCCGGCTACCCCGGACGGCCCCGACGGCAGGACGCCGGCTCGAGGCCGGGTTGCGCGCGGCCTGGCAGGAGTACCGCCGCAACACCGCCCTGTGGGTGCTGCTCGTGGGCCTCCCCGTCCTCTTCATCACCCTGTCTATGGCGGTGACGCCCGACGACCCCGCGCCCGTGGAGCTGCGCGAGGCCGGCGAGACGTCGCTCACTGTGCTGTCGATGGTCGACGTGCACGGCGCCGTCATGGTGCCGATCACGGTCGCCTTCCTCGCGGGCCTCGCCGGACTCTTCGTCGCCATCGGCTCGTCCGAGGCCGACCGCCGCCTGGTCGTCGCGGGCTTCCGGACCCGAGAGGTGCTCGGCGCCCGCCTCGGCATCATCGCGCTGGCCGCAGTGGTCGTCAGCGCGGTCGCGCTCGGCGTCACAGCCGCCGGGTTCCAGCCCCGCTCCTGGTCCGCGTTCGCCCTGGGCACCGTCGCGACCGCGCTCACCTACGCGATGATCGGCGTCGTCGTCGGGCCCCTCGTCGGCCGTCTGGGCGGGCTCTACCTCATGTTCCTGCTGCCCTTCCTGGACGTCGGGCTGGCCCAGAACGTCATGTTCGACGCCGCTCCCCCAGCCTGGGCAGCCTGGCTGCCCGCGCACGGCGCCGTCCGGATACTCATCGACGGCGCCTTCACGCCCGGGTTCGACGAGCTGGGCGGCCTTGCCCTCGCGCTCCTCTGGCTGCTGCTCACGACTGCGGCGGCTGCCGCGGTGTTCGCCCGGCTCACGGCGGCCCGCCGGATGTGAAGGTGACGACCTGGCAGGCACGGAACGGCTCGACCGTCCGTCCCTGGCACCGGACCGCGTGTCCGCCGCCCATCCCCAGGAGCGCGCTCCCCCACGCCCCGCCGATGAAGAATCGATGAAGAACGCCCGATCGTGCGCTGCCGTACCGCATCGGGAGTCGCCGGTGTGGTTCCATCGACCCCATGCACCGACCCACCACGCTGAGCACGCCCATGTCGCGCGCCCACGCCCGGTGGTGTTGCTGTACCCCGTCGCGCTGCTGTTGAGCCGAGCGACCGCCGCCTGAGCGGCACCCCTCCGTCTCGACGCGGCCGGTAGCACCCGGCCTGCGCACCCCGCCGTCCCGGCGAACCCTTCGCGAACTCCCGCACGTCCGCGGGGCGCCCTGCCCCGCGCGCATCCACCGCACGAAAGGCACTTCCATGACCGCACGACGGGTCTTCCCTGCCGCCCTCATCCTCGCGACGACGCTCCTCATCGCCGCCTGCTCCGCCGACGCCGGCGCCGACGCCACCTCCGCCCAGCCGCCGAGCGAGTCCGCCGGGGATCCATCCCTCACCGACGTGCAGGAAGCAGGGGTGCTCGTCGTCGGCACCGAAGGCACCTACCGGCCGTTCTCCTACCACGAGGACGGCTCAGGGGACCTGACGGGCTACGACGTCGAGGTGATCCGCGCCGTCGCCGAGGAGCTCGGCGTCGAGGTGCAGTTCGAGGAGACGCAGTGGGACGCCATCTTCGCCGGCCTGGAGGCGGGCCGGTTCGACGCCATCGCGAACCAGGTGTCCATCACCCCCGAGCGTGAGGCGGCCTACACGTTCTCCGAGCCCTACACCCTCAGCCCGGGGGTGATCGTCGTGAGGGACGACGACAACTCCATCACCTCCTTCGCGTCCCTCGACGGCAAGACGACGGCGCAGTCGCTCACCAGCAACTGGTACGCGCTGGCCGAGGAGAGCGGCGCCACCATCGAGGCCGTCGAGGGCTGGGCGCAGGCGGTCACGTTGGTGGCACAGGCCAGGGTGGACGCGACCATCAACGACCGGCTGACGTTCCTCGACTACAAGCAGCAGACGGGTGCCGTCGGCCTCAAGGTCGCGGCGGAGACCGACGACGTCTCGCGCAGCGCCTTTGCGTTCCGCGCGGGGTCCGACGCCCTCGCCGCGGCGGTCAACGAGGCGCTCGCCTCACTCGCCGCGGACGGGACACTCGCCGAGATCTCCGCGGAGTTCTTCGGCGAGGACGTCTCGCAGTAGCGGGCATCGCGTGTCACCTGACGACTGGGACCTCGTCCTCGGATCGCTCGGGCCGATCGTGGCCGGGGCGGTCCGAGGCACGATCCCGCTCGCCCTGCTCTCGTTCGCCGGCGGCATGGTGATCGCCGTCATCGTCGCGCTCATGCGACTGTCCAAGCGCCGCCTCGTTTCGGCGCTCGGACGCACCTACGTCTCGCTGATCCGCGGGACACCTCTCCTGGTACAGCTGTTCGTCGTCTTCTACGGGCTGCCGTCGCTCGGCCTGGTCATCGACCCGTGGCCGAGCGCCATCGTGGCGTTCTCCTTGAACGTCGGCGGATACGCCGCCGAGGTCGTGCGGGCTGCCATCCTCTCGGTGCCCAAGGGGCAGTGGGAGGCGGCGTACGTGATCGGGATGCGGCACCGGACCGCGCTGCGACGGATCATCTTGCCGCAGGCCGCCCGGGTGTCTGTGCCGCCGCTGTCGAACACCTTCATCTCGCTGGTCAAGGACACCTCCCTCGCCTCGCTGATCCTCGTCACCGAGCTATTTCGCGAAGCCCAGAAGGTCGCCGCCTTCAGCCAGGAGTTCATGCTCCTGTACCTCGAGGCCGCGCTCGTCTACTGGGTCATCTGCCTCGCGCTCTCCACCGGGCAGAACGCGCTCGAAAGGAGACTGGACAGGTATGTCGCCCACTGAACCACCAAGCGGCGCCCCACTGCTCGCGGTCACGGGCCTGCGCAAGAGCTTCGGCTCGCACGAGGTGCTCCGATCGGTCAACCTCACGGTGCGCGCCGGCGAGGTCCTGGCCGTCATCGGCTCGTCGGGATCGGGCAAGACCACCCTGCTGCGTTGCCTGAACGGGCTCGAGGTCGCCGATGCCGGCCGGGTGGAGGTGGGCGACGGCGCGCTCACGGTCGACTTCGCTTCCGGGCTGGCCAGGCGGCAGCTGAACGCGCTGCGCGACCGGTCGGCGATGGTGTTCCAGCACTACAACCTCTTCCCGCACAAGACGGTCCTCGAGAACATCACCGAAGGCCCGGTCGTCGTGCAGCGACGACCGGTCGCCGAGGCCCGCATCGAGGGGCGGAGGCTGCTGGAGCAGGTCGGTCTCGCGGACCGTGCCGACGCCTACCCCTTCCAGCTGTCGGGCGGCCAGCAGCAGCGCGTCGGCATCGTCCGGGCCCTGGCCCTCCGCCCCGAGCTGTTGCTGTTCGACGAGCCGACGTCGTCCCTGGACCCCGAGCTCGTCGGCGACATCCTGACCCTCATGCGTGACCTGGCGGGCGAAGGGTGGACCATGATCGTCGTCACACATGAGCTCCAGTTCGCCCGAGAGGTCGCCCATCGCGTGGCGTTTGTCGACGAGGGCACGATCATCGAGCAGGGCCCGGCCCGTCAGGTTCTGAGCGAGCCGCAGCAGGAGCGCACCCGCCAGTTCATCAGGCGCCTGCTCCACCCGCTGTAGCCCACACCGCGGGCACACGTGCCCTCCTGCCCCCCGCCGGAAAGCCTTCATCGGATCTTCATCGCACCGTGACCGTCGCGGGCGGGTCCACGCGCAAGGCTGCTGAGAGGCCGAAACGAGAGGAGCCAGACGATGATGGGCTGGGGCTACGGCATGGGCGCCGGGATGTGGATCTCCTGGCTGATACTTGTACTGATCATCGCGCTGGTTGTGTTCCTTGTGGTCCAAGCGAGTACCCCGGACCGCGCGCCCCGACAGCAGGGATCTGCCGCCCGCGCGACGGGGCGACCGACCCCGTTCGACATCCTGGCGGACCGGTACGCCCGGGGCGAGATCAGCACCGCCGAGTACGAGGAGCGCCTGAGCCACCTCACCTCGTGATCCGGTCCCAGGTCACCGCGAGGGAGTTGGAGTGCTCTTTCACCCCGAGTGATCAACAGCGCAGGACACTGCACACCGGCCGCCCGAGCCCGCCCCACAGACTGACCACCGCAACCACGGAACCCGCCCGGAGGACGACCACATGCGTGCATGGAAGCCACTGACAGCCGCCTTCGTCGCGAGCACCGTGCTTCTCGCCGGCTGCACGTCCCAGGCCTCGAGCGACGACGACACGCTCGCCGACCTAGGCCTGGACGGCCTGAGCGGTCAGGAGATCGTCGCCCAGCTCGACACCTCCACAGAGCCCCGACCCTTCGACTTCGCGGCCTCGGTCGGCGAGGACGCGGTGGTCGTAGGGAACGGCGCCGAGGAGGTCTCCGTCCCGCTGCCCGACGACAAGCTCTACGTCTCGATCGCACCCTTCGTCGAGACCACGCACGAGTGCTACTTCCACAGCCTCGCCACCTGCCAGGGCGAGCTGGTGGGCGAACCCGTTGAGGTGACGATCACCGACGCCGGCGGCGACGTCCTCGTCCAGGAGACCACCACGACCTACTCGAACGGGTTCGTCGGCTTCTGGCTGCCGCGCGACGTCGAGGGGACGATCGAGATCAGCCAAGGGGACCTGACCGGCAGCGTCCCCTTCGCCACGAGCGAGGGCAGCCCGACCTGCGTCACCACACTGCAACTGGCCTGAGCGCCTCCCAGCCCGACATGAGGGCCGTAGAGCGAAGCGGAGTGTGAGCAAGTTCGGGCTTGATCCACACTCACCGGAGATGCCCGGACGCCGCCGCGCATGCGGCGGCGTCCGGCGCGGTCGTCGACCATCGCGGGTGACACCTCGTTGACGAGAGCGCCCTGGCCGAGCCGGTCCCGCACACCCTGTTGGACGTCAGTCCGCTGATCGCCAACTCGAAACCCGACGGCCATGTCCATGCTGCCATCGGGCACAGTCGTGGACCTGCGTCCACGTCCATCCACCGGCTACTCCTGCTTACCAACTGCATACCAACGCGCTAGAGGCCCTCCCTCCCCGAAGGGAGAAAGGGCCTCTGACCTGCGACTTCACTTGTAGCGGGGGCGGGATTTGAACCCGCGACCTCTGGGTTATGAGTGCAGCCCGCCTTGCGGATCTATGCCGTCTGACTAGCATAGATGCATGCGTCCTCGCAGGTCATTGCCGCTTTCTTCTCCGCCCGTGTTCGCTGGCGTCCGCCGGTGTTCGGGCATGACTGCCCACATTGTGCCCACATCCAGACCAGGGCGGTCGCGATGGCCTGGGTGACCGTGCGGCGGGGCGAGGACGGCAAGAAGCGGTACCAGGGCCGCTACCGCGACGCCTCGGGTGCCAAACGCACGGTCGGCACGTTCGGCACCGAGAAGGCCGCGATGCAGGCCGCGGTCCGCGCCGAGATCGCCCTGGCCGACGGGACGTGGATCGACCCACGGGCCGGGCGGATCACCTTCAAGAACTACGCCCAGGACGTCTGGCTGCCAGCCCGGCACCTGGAGGTCACCACCCAAGCCGCCTACGCCTCCAACCTGCGCATCCACTTCATCCCCTTCTTCGGGCACTACCCACTGGCGCGGATCATGCCCACAACCGTGCAGGAGTGGGTCAACCAGGCCGGCAAACCCCGCCAGGTCGACGGCAAGACCCGCAAGGGCCTTGCCGCCCGCTCGATCGTCAAGTACCACGTCATGCTGCACTCGATCTTCGCCCGCGCCGTGTCCGACCGGCTCATCACGTTCAACCCCTGCGAGGCCACCGACCTGCCCAAGGTCATCACCACCCGGACCCGCACGCTGACCCCCGACGAGTACACCAAGCTGCTGACCCAGATCCCGCCCCGGTTCACCCCGATGGTCATGACCGCGATCGAGACCGGGCTGCGCTGGGGTGAGTTGGTCGCCCTACGACCCCGACACATCGACGCCCGGGCTCGCACTGTCACCGTGCAGGAAACCATCGTCGAGGTATCCACCAAGGACTCCCCCACCGGGCAGCGGATGATCGTCAAGCCCTACCCCAAGGACGACGAACCCCGCACCCTCGCGGTCTCCCAAGGCCTCATCGACACCCTCACCGCCCGAGTCGACGAGCTGGGTCTCGGGCCCGGCGACCTGCTGTTCCCCTCCCGCGAGACCGCCGCCGGCCAACCCCTGTCCAGGGCCACGTTCAACACCCGGTACTGGCGCCCAGCCGTGCAACGCTCCGGCATCAACTTCAACGTCCGCATGCACGACCTACGCCACGCCCACGCCTCCTGGCTCCTAGCCGGCGGAGCAGACCTCCTCTCCGTCATGCAACGCATGGGCCACGCCCAGTGTCAACGACGGCCGAAAACGGAGCAGGTATCGACGGGCGAGAACTGAGCACTTGTGGTCAGTTGTCGCGGTTCTTGGCGAGGAGCTCGCGTCGGGCTCGGGTGCGGTAGGACTCGCCTGCGAGGGTCAGGACTTCGGCGTGGTGGACGAGTCGGTCGATCATGGCGGCGGCGACGACTTCGTCGCCGAAGACCTCGCCCCACCTGCCGAAGGGCAGGTTCGAGGTGACCATGATCGAGCCTTGTTCGTAGCGGGAGGCGACGAGCTGGAAGAACAGGTTCGCGGCGTCGTGGTCGAAGGGGATGTAGCCGACCTCGTCGATGATGATCAGCTTGTAGCGGCGGATCTTCTTCAGTTCGTTCTCCAGGGCCCCGGCGTGGTGGGCGGTGCCCAGACGGGCGATCCAGTTGGTGGCGGTGTCGAACAGCACGGAGTAGCCGGCCTGGGCGGCGCGGATGCCCAGGCCGATGGCCAGGTGGGTCCTGCCGATCCCGGGCGGGCCGAGCAGGACCACGTTCTCGGCCTTGGGCACGAACGTCATGGTCGCCAGGTGGGCGAGTAGGTCCTTGCGCAGCGAGGGCAGGTGCTCGAGGTTGAAGTCCTCCAGGGTCTTGACCGCTGGGAAGTGCGCGGTCCGGATCCGCATCGTCGCGCCGGCTAATTCGCGGTCGGCGACCTGGCGTTCCAGGACCGCGGCGAGGTACTCCTCGTGGGACCAGTTCTCCGAGCGGGCCAGGTCGGCAAGGTCGGCCCAGGTCCGTCCGATCGTGGGGGTCTTCAAGACCCGGGTCAGGTAGGCGAGCTTGGAACCCAGCTGCTCGACGCCCGGCCTGCAACTGGGCGACCTGATTGACACCGGCCGCATCATCACCACCGCGTTCCGCGACAGCGCGCAGATGCTCCCCGAGCATCTCGCCAACCCTCACACGGGCCTGAGCGTGGTCGAGCGGGCCGCCCACCAGACACGGCAAGGCCCGGTGGCCGGATGAACCCCCGCCCGCGCCGTACCGCCCGGCCGTCCGCCACGGGTGGGCCTGGACCTGACCTGACCGGATGGGGCCTCGGCGCCGGGGCCGCCGTCATCGGGCTCGGGGGTGTGCTGTGGTGCGGTGCTGCGCTGGCCTGCCTCCTGACAGGGCGCCCGTCGCCGACCGGCGGTGCGCTCAGAGCCCTGCGGGCACTCGGCAGGGTCGACGACCCCGCATCGGCGTGGCCGAACCCGAGCGAGCTGCCCGGCCCCGTCCCCTACTGGGCCGGCACCGGAGCCGTCCTCGCCCTCTGCCTCGTGGTCGGGCTCCTTGCCCGGCGGCTCCTCAACCGCACGAGAGGCGAGGCGACCGGCCCCGACCGCGTGCGCACCCTGCCCGGGCTAGCCACCCCCACCGAAGCGATGGCCGCGGCGGGGCGGCGTTCCTCGGTCCGCCGCGGCGCCGTCGTCCGACCCTCCACCGGTCACCGGCCCGCGCCCGAACAGGTCGGCTACCGGACCAGAACTCGGTGGCCGCAGGTCTGTACAAGGTTTACCAGCATGAGGTAGAACGTCCCGATACAAGGTTTACCGTCGTGCGGCGTGCCGGACTGCCGCATCTCGTCGGCCAGGGGGTCCTCGATGACGAGCACCGCACTCCCGTGGTCCGACCGCAGACGGCCGCGCAGCGTGAAGGCGTGGCCGTGCTCCCGTCAACTTCCTGATCGGCAGGCATCATGCGTCTGAACAACGCCGTTCCCCGTGCAGCTCACCGACTGACCGTCTTCGCCACCGCCGGTGCGACCGCCCTGGCCATCGGCCTCGTGGCAGCCGCCGCACCGGCGGCCGCGGTCGAGCCGACCGAGAGCACCACCTACACAAACCCCGTCAGCTCCACGTTCGCGGACACCTTCGCCGACCCCGCCGTCATCCGCGGCAAGGACGGCTACTGGTACGCCTACGGCACCACCGACCCGCTCTTCGAGGGCGAGGCCGAGCGCCACCTGATCCCGATCTCCCGCTCCACCGACCTGGTGACCTGGGAGTACGTCGGCGACGCCTTCACGGAAGAGACCCTGCCGAGCTGGGCCGACACCGACCGCGACGCCGCCCTCTGGGCCCCCGACATCCGGTACGTCGACGGCGAGTACCGCCTGTACTACGTGGTCACCGAGACCACTCGCACCGACGAGCCGAACGACAACGCCATCGGCGTGGCCACCGCTCCCACACCGGTCGGCCCCTGGACCGACTCGGGAGCACCCGTCGTCGAGCCCCGTCGCGGCGGCGGTGGCGAGCCCGGCAACTTCCTGTGGACCTTCGACCCCTCGCACGTCGTCGGGCCGGACGGCACCGAGTACCTCTTCTACGGCTCCTACTACGGGGGCATCTACGTGACCGAGCTCTCCGAGGACGGCCTGCGCGCCGTCGGCGAGCCCACGATGGTCGCCATCGACAACAAGTATGAGGGGTCCTACGTCGTCTACCGCGACGGCTACTGGTACCTCTTCGCCTCCTCCGCGAACTGCTGCGCCGGCCCGACGACGGGCTACAGCGTGCACGTCGGTCGCTCCGAGAGCCTCGACGGCCCGTACGTCGACCGCGAGGGCGTCCCGCTGCTGCAGTCGCGAGCCGGCGGAACCCCGGTGATCGCACCCAACGGCAACGAGTGGGTCGGCACCGGGCACAACGCGATCGTCACGGACCTCGCCGGCCAGGACTGGTTCGTCTACCACGCCATCGACCGCGACGACCCGTACCTGACGGGGACGTCCGGCATCAACGAGCGGCCGATGCTCATCGACCGCCTCGACTGGATCGACGGCTGGCCGACGGTCCGGGCGGGTGAGTGGGCGTCCAGCGGCCCGGAGGAGGGGCCGGTCACGGGCGGACGGGCGGCCGACGACTTCAGCGACGGCCTCGGGCGCCCGTGGCGCGCCGACGGGTGGACCACCGGGCAGGACGCCGACGCCGGTCAGCACGCGGTGAGCGAGGGCGCCGGGTCCCTGGTGACACGGCACGCGGTCACCTACGACGTTCGCATCGAGGCCGATCTGCGGCTCGCCGACGGAACGAGCACCCCGTACGGGCTCGTGGCGGGACAGCGTCCGCACGGCGAACTCATCAGCGCCGCCATCGACCCCGCGACGAACCAGCTGGTGCTGTCGGTGACGAATGGGAAGGGAGCCGTGGTCGCGGAGCAGCGCTCCGACCTCCCCGACGACTTCGTCGCGACGGCGTGGCACTCCATGGTGCTCGAGGTGGAGGACGGCGTCGCGTCCGCCGAAGTGACCCACGCGCGTCTCGGCGACCCGCTCGCCGTCGCGAGCGTCGCGCTGCCCGCCGGGACGAAGACCGCGGGTTCCGCGGGAGCGCTCGCTGGTGGAGCCGGCGTCCACGTCGACAACCTCAGCGTCCTCCCGACCGCCGAGGAGGTCACGGAACGGGTGCCGCTGCCCAGAACCGGGGAGGTGCTCTTCAGCGACGAGTTCGAGGGCGCTGACCTGGGTGCCGGGTGGACCGTGGTCCGCGACCCGGACTACACCGTGGTCGACGGTGAGCTCGTGTGGCAGACGGAGACCGCGGACCTCGTCGGCGGCGGCAACGACGCCGGCCTGCTCCTGGTCGACGCACCCGAAGGGGACTGGGTCGCCGAGACGCAGCTGACGATCGACCTCGGCACCGACACCGTGCGCAACTACCAGCAGGGAGGGCTCATCGCGTACGTCCATGACGACCTCTTCGCCCGGCTGTCCCACGTCGCGATCTGGAACACCCGCCAGACGGAGTTCGGGTACGAGATCCCGTGGGAGGGCGGGACGTCCTACGGCGGGACGATCATCGGGCCGCCGTCGGACACGACGTGGCTGCGGCTGGTCGGCGCCACGGACGAGACCGGTGAGCACGAGGTTCAGGGCTTCACCAGCACGGACGGCACCACGTGGATCGCCGGCGGCGTCTGGACGTTCCCGGCCGGCTCGGACGTCCAGGTCGGCCTGATCTCGCACGGCGACAACGGGCAGGGACCGGCGGCGACGTCGGAGTTCGAGTACCTGAGGATCTACGCCCTGGCGGAGTGACCCCGTCGCACCCCGGCCCCGTCACAGCGTCCGAGGATCGTGGAGCAATAGCCCCACGATCCTCGGACGCAACGGTGGTGGGCCGATGTACCCATGCCACCGGCCGAAGATGCACGACTTCCCCGACATCGCTGCGGAGCCGCCGCGCCTAGCGTCGGCGGCATGAGAACAGACACCGAGACCCTCATCATCGCGGCCGGCCAGGCCGGCCTGACCACCGCCTACCACTTGACCCGCAGCGGACGCGGCTGCATCGTCGTGGACGCGGCGTCCGCGTCGGCGACGGGTGGCGCACGCAGCGGGACACCCTGCGTCTGTACAGCCCTGTGCGTTACGACGGGCTCCCGGGGATGCCGTTCCCGCAGACCCCTGGCAGCACTTCCCGAACAAGGACGCCGTCGCGGACTACCTCGAGGCCTGCGCCGCCCGCTTCGATCTGCCGATCCGGCTCGGGATCCTCGGACCATCGCCGTCGCGAGGATGGGCCGTCTACTCGATGCTGGCGGCGGGCCGGTCTTCCTAGCGTCGTGGCATGAACACGTCGGCCGCCCTGCTCGCCGGGACGCTCTCCACGGTCATCTTCGCCGCCAGTGCGGTGTCGATTCGTGAAGGCGGCGCGCACCCACGACCTGTCGTCCTACAGCCTGGGGAACATCGCGATGGCGAACGGCGGGAACGCGGTGCACTCCGTGTACGTCTTCAGCCTGCCCACCGGCCCCATCTAGGTCCTGCACACGTTCTATGTGGTGTCCTCCGCGCTGATGCTCTTCTGGTACCTGCGCTTCGGCCGGGCAGGGTCCGCCCCTCAGCCGCCGGTGACCAGGCGACGGATCACCTCGACCGGGAGCTTCGGGGTCCGGTCGGCGCGCAGCAGACCGTTGGTCTCCTGGCCGGTGTCCGTCAGCTGGGTCCAGCAGAACCCAGCGATCGGCGCGCAGGCCCGGACAGCCGCGATCAGGTCGCCGATCCGCTCCGCGAAGTCGTCGTCGTCGGTCGCCGTGGAGTAGCCCCACGCGTCGGGACGGGCGCCCGCGTAGTTCACCCCGCCGAACTCGGTGACCATGAGCGGCTGGCCCCGGTCAGCCGGCACGACGGCATCCGTGAGCCGGATCCGTCGCCCGGCCGGCCCGTAGCCGTCCAGCAGGGCGGCGACCGCCTCCGGCGTGCCGTACCGGGCGACGATCTCCTCGCCGCGCTCGGCGTAGTCGTGCACGGACCAGATGTCCGAGTCCGTGTGCTCCCAGCCGTCGTTCGAGACCACCGGTCGGGAGGGGTCGAGGGCGCGGGTCAGGTTCACCAGGCCGAGGCTGTAGTGCTGCTGCGCGACGTCGTGCGGGCCGTGCTGGACGCCCCAGCTCTCGTTGAGCGGGACCCAGGTGACGATGCTCGGGTGCGACCTGTCGCGCCGGACGAGCGCGACCCACTCCCGGGTGAGCAGCTCGACCGACCGCGGTGAGAAGGCGTACGCGTTGGCGGTCTCCGCCCACAGAGCAAGCCCGAGCCGGTCCGCCCAGAAAAGGAACCGCGGGTCCTCGGCCTTCTGGTGCACGCGTGCGGAGTTGAACCCGAGATCCTTGATGAGCTGGACCTCGGCGCGCAGGGCGTCCGCGCCCGGCGCGGCGAGGTGGGTCTGCGGCCAGAAGCCCTGCTCCAGGACGGAGCGCAGGTAGTAGGGGCGGTCGTTGAGCACGAACCGCCCGTGCCCGACGGCGACGCTGCGGAGCCCGAGGTAGGAGGCCACCGAGTCCACGAGGGTCGGTGCCTCGCCGGACGTGGGTGCTGGGAGGCTCGTCAACTTCACCGTCGCGTCGATCAGCGTGGGGCGCTCGGGGAACCAGAGCAGCTCCTCGTACTGCTGCCCGTTGGCCTGGCGCGGAACGTCGATCCGCAGGCGCACGTCGCGACCGAGGACGCGCACCTCCTGCTCGGCGAGCAGCTCCTCGCCGAGGTGCAGGCTCACTCCGAGGGTCACGACACCCCTGACGGGCCGGCTCAGTCGACCCGTCAGCGTCACCGAGCCGCCGGGGACGTCCGACTCCCACGCGAGCTCGGTGAGGTGGAGGTCGGGCACGGCCTCCAGCCACACCGGCTGCCAGATGCCGGTGGTGCGGTGGTACCAGATGACGTGCGGCTGGGGCCGCCAGTCCTGCTTCCCCCGCGGCTGGGCGACGTCTAGTGCGTCGTCCTCGGCGCGGACGACCAACACGAGACCTTCTTCGCCGACGAGGTCGGCCCAGCGGTTCGCGCCTGGGGCGTGGGCCACGGCGGGGAGGACGGCGTCGCCGATCCGGCGCTGCCGCTCCCGAAGGACGGTGGTGGCGTCGAAGGAGAAGGGAGTCTGTCCGCCGACGTGCCTGCCCAGGTACTGCCCGTCGAGCCAGACGTCGGCCTCGTGGTCCACGGCGCCGAGGTGCAGGAGCAGCCGCTCACCCTGGACGTCGTAGCCAGCCGCGTCCAGGTCCGCGCCGGTGATCCGCCGGCGGTACCAGACGACGCGGTGCGGGCGTGTGTCCCCGAGGCCGGATGCCTCGGACTCCGGAGGGAACGGCACCTCGATGCGCCGGTCGAACGGGTCGTCGCCGTCCGTGGGGACGCCGGTCCACCACCCGCCGTCCCGACCCGTGTCCTCGGGGTCATCGGCGAAGTCCCAGGTCCCGCACAGGTCCGCCCAGTGGCGCCGCAGCAGCTGCGGACGGGGGTAGGTACCGTCCTGCCGGGTCGCGCGTAGGAAGCCCGAGGCGGGATGCGCCTCGACCGCGGCAAGGAGCGGGTCGCGCTCCTCCCGGCTCCGCACGACGTCGTCACCCGCGGCGCGGCCCTGCTCCGCGCCCCGGCCGGCGCCGTCGTCGGCGATCCCGCCGGTGTCGATGGTCTGGTCAATCATGGTCGTCCTCCCCGGCCGTTGGTGCTCTCTCGGGCGACGAGGCGGTGCCCCGCGATCGCCGTCACGGGGGCGTCGTCGGACTTCCCGCGAAGCCCCAGCAGCAGGTCGATTGCGGTCTCGGCGATCCCGCGCTTGTCCGGCGCCACGGTGCTGAGGGAGGGAGTGCTGAATCGTCCCTCCTCGATGTCGTCGATGCCGATGACGGCGACATCGTCGGGGGAAGTCAGGCCCCGGTCCCGCAGGGTGCGCAGCGCGCCCAGGGCGAGCAGGTCGTTGAAGCAGAAGACGGCGTCCGGCGGCTCCGGAAGGTCCAGAAGGCGATTCATGGCAGCAGCGCCGTCGGCGCGATGGAAGTCCGCGACGGCAGCGACGAGCTCCTGCCGCCACGGCAGTCCCGCTGCGGCGAGACCGTCGCGGTAGCCCTCGAGCCGAAGCTCCGCAGTCTCGGCAGGTGGGGCGTCGTCCGGAGTGGCCTTTGCCCCGATCGCCCCGACGCGCCGGCAACCGGCCTCGATCAGGTGCGCGGTGGCGGCCCGGGCCGCGGCGCGGTTGTCGATGGCGACATGGGGGAACCGAGAACCCTCTCCGACGTGCTCGCCGAGGAGCACCAGGGGGCTGGCGTCCAGGCGGTGGCGCAGGTCATCGGCACTGAGGGCGAGTGGGCTCATCACGAGGCCGTCCATGAGGGGCATGTCGATCCCGTCGCTGATTGCACGCTCGGACTCGGCGAGGCCGTCGGTCTGGTTCAGCAGGACCGTCAGGTGCCGGGCCTTGGCGGCCCGGACGAGCTCGGAGGCGATCTCGGCGAAGTAGGGCTGTGTGAGCTCGGGCAGCGCGACCGCGATCATGCCGCTGTTGCCTTGCCGTAGGTGACGCGCCGCGACGTTGGGCCGGTACCTGAGCTCGGTGAGCGCCTCTTCGACGCGTATGCGGGTGGCGGCGGTGATCGTGCCCTTGCCGTTGACGACGTTCGACACCGTCTTGATGGAGACCCCGGCGTGCTCGGCGACGTCCTGCAACCGGATCCGAGCCATCGTCGCCCTCCTCGTGGAACTGCTTCGCGGCGGGTGCCCACCGCTGTCGTGCTACATCCTCCCCCGCCGGGCGGTGCTGTCCGCCCCGCTCTCCCGACCAGGGAGCACGTCCGGTCGTCCGTGACCGATTTGTGACCTTCCACGGGTGGCGGCCTCTGACCTGCGGGTCAACGCTAGCGAGTATGGAGCTCGCGGTACAAGGTTTACCATGAGATCTGTACAAGGTTTACCGGCGTGCGGTAAGACTGTCGATACAAGGTTTACCCGGTCAGGCGCCAGAGCCCTGGGTCGCAGCCGGTCGATCTTACAGAGGGAGCTCAACGATGAGAACCACAGCGCCGCGGCGCGGCCGCAACCGGCGGTTCCTGTCCATAGGAGCCGTGACCGTCACCGCTGTACTGGCCCTCGCGGCCTGCGGCAGTGGGACCAGCCCAGAGGACGCCGCCGGGGGGGGCGGGGCCCCTGAGGGGGCCGGCGAGTTCACCGGCGAGTACGACGGTCCGGACGTCGAGCTCTCCTACTGGAACGGCTTCACCGGTGGTGACGGCCCGTTCATGCAGGAGCTCGTCGACGAGTTCAACGCCGAGCACGAGAACATCACCGTCGTGCCCAACACGATCCAGTGGGCCGACTTCTACCAGCGCGTCCCTGCTGCCGTGAACGCGGGCGAGGGCCCGGACGTCGGCGTCATGCACCTGGACCAGCTGGCCACGAACGCGGTGCGCAACGTCATCGTCCCTCTGGACGACCTCGCCGAGTCCCTTGGACTGACGGCCGACGACTTCAGCGAGGAGGTGTGGAACGCGGCGATCTACGAAGACCAGCGCTACGGCATCCCCCTCGACGTGCACTCGCTGGCGATGTACTACAACACCGAGCACTTCGAGGCTGCGGGGATCACCGAGCCGCCCACGGACGAGGCGTCCTTCATGGCGGCGCTCGACGCGCTGCAGGATGCCGGCTACGCGCAGCCGTTCTGGATGCCGACCCTGTGGCCCGCACATCTCATGTACCTGTCCCTCACGTGGCAGAACGGCGGGGAGCCGTACGAGGAGGACGGCACGGCGGCGAACTTCGCCTCGCCGGAGTCCGTGGAGGCCCTCCAGTGGCAGCGGAGCATCGTCGAGCAGGGCTACAGCCCGTCCAACGTGGCGATCGACTCCCAGTACGTCGCCTTCAAGAACGGCGAGACGTCGATCACCTGGGACGGCATCTGGCAGATCAACGACCTCGATGCCTCGGGCATGGAGTGGGACATGGCACCGGTCCCGCAGATCTTCGACGAGCAGCTGTTCTGGGCGAACTCCCACCAGTTCTTCATCACCAGCCAGGCCACGCAGGACGAGAACAAGTACCAGGCCGCTCAGGTCTTCCTGGCGTGGATGAGCGAGCAGTCCGGCACGTGGGCACAGGCCGGGATGATCCCGGCACGTGAGTCGGTACGGGAAGAGGCTCTGGCCGGCACCAAGCAGGAGCCGATCGCCGACCTCATCGACAACATGCGGTTCCTGCCACCCGTCCCGGGTATCGGCACGGTGCAGGCCGAGGCCCTCGAGCCGGCCGTGAGCAACGTGATCCTCGGTGACGAGGAGGCGCAGGCCGCGCTGGAGAGCGCCGGGGACCAGGCCACCTCGCTCATGGAGCAGAACCTCGAGAGCTTCGGGGGCTGACCCACATGAGCACGCGCGTCGCGGCGCCCGCGAACACGGCCCATGCCGTGGAGAACCGCCGGCGGGCGCCGCGACGCGGCGTCGCCAAGCACGGCAGGGCCACCCCGTGGCTCTTCCTGGCTCCGTACCTGACCTTGTTCGGGGTCTTCGTGATCCTCCCGGTCGTGCTCGGGTTCTGGATCAGCCTGCACCGGTGGGACTACACGCTGCCGGGCAAACCCTTCGTCGGGCTGGAGAACTACCAGGGCCTCTTCGACAGCGCGTCCACCGTATACAGCACCTTCTGGGAATCCATGCAGGCGACGGCGATCTTCACCGTCGCAAGCGTCCCGCTGCTGATGGTGTTGCCGCTCCTCGTCGCGCTGGTCATGAACCGCAAGTTCCCTGGCCGCAATCTCTTCCGGGCCGTGTACTTCGCGCCGTACGTCCTGGGTGTCGCAGTAGTCGCAGTGCTGTGGCGGTACCTGCTCGACGCGAACATCGGGCTCATCAACTACTACGCGGGGCTCATCGGGCTGCCGGACGGGACCGCCTGGACGACGTCGCTCCCGGCGGCCTGGGTGGCACTGGTGGGCGTCACGGTGTGGTGGACCCTCGGGTACAACTCCGTGATCTACCTCGCCGCGCTCCAGGACATCCCCAGGGAGCTGTACGAGGCCGCGCGGGTGGACGGAGCCAACCGATGGCAGCAGTTCTGGAACGTCACGCTGCCCGGCCTGCGTGCAGTGCTGGCCTTCATCCTAATGATCACGATCATCGCCTCGGCCAACATGTTCGGGCAGTCCTACCTGATCACACAGGGTGGTCCGGGAAGACAGACCCGGACGGCCATCTACCAGATCGCCGAGACCGGCCTGCGGAACTTCCAGATGGGCAGCGCCGCAGCCATGAGCTACGTGCTGACGCTGTTCCTCATGGTGCTGAGCGTGGGCATCTTCTGGCTGTTCCGCGAGAGGAATGCGCGATGACGACCCCATCGGCTCCCCAGCCCGCCGGGCGCCCCGGGATGGTGACGGCGGCCGCCGCGACCGCCGACGACGCCCGGCGGCGGAGTCTCCGCCGTCGCCCCGCGCGGACCCCCGGCGAGGACGGCATCCAGGAGAGCCCACGCTCGCCGCTGCGAAACCTCGTGCGCTACTTCCTGCTGATCCTGCTGGGCCTGATCTTCATCAGCCCGCTCATCTTCATGATCGTCACGTCGTTCAAGACCCGGGGTGACGCCGCGGGCGTGCCGCCCTCGTGGATCCCGGACCCGTTCACCACGCAGGCCTACGAGTCGATCCTCACTGCGCGGGGCACCCCGGTGCTCCGGTGGTTCACCAACAGCCTCCTGGCCGCCCTCGCCAACTCCGCGCTCGTGGTCGCGACCGCTGCCATGGCGGCGTACGCGCTGGCCCGCATGGAGTTCCGCGGCCGGAGCGTCGTGTTCGGGATGATCATCGCGACACTGTTCGTGCCGCCGGTCATCCTGATCATCCCCAACTACCTGATCGTCGGGGAGCTCGGCTGGCTGAACACCCTCGCCGCGGTCATCGTGCCAACGGCGGCATCGGCCTTCGGTGTCTTCTTCCTGCGTCAGTTCTTCCTGGCCATCCCCGGGGAGCTTGAGGAGGCAGCCCACCTGGACGGGGCCAGCCCGCTGCAAATCTTCCTCAAGCTCGTGCTTCCACTGTCCCGGCCCGCCCTCGCGACCCTCGCTCTGCTGGCGCTGCTGACCAACTGGAACGACTTCCTGTGGCCGGTGTACGTGCTGTTCAGCCCGGAGATGCAGACCCTTCCCGCCGGTCTGTCGACGCTGCAGTCGGCCAATGCCGTGCGGTACGACGTGCTCATGGCAGGCGCCGTGATCGCGTCGGTGCCGGTGCTGATCCTGTTCGTCTTCCTCCAGCGCTACATCATCGAGGGCGTGTCCCGCTCGGGGCTCAAGGGATGAGGGTTCCCGCCCGCGCCGCCGCCGTCGTCGGCCTCCTGTTCCTAGCGGGCTGCGGGGACGGCGTGGTTGGGACGGCCGCCGACGAGCCAACGGTCACCGAGGGCACGGGCGGCGCGGGGGGCACGGACCCGTCCGACGGCGGCGTCCACGGCGCCAACCCGGTCATCGACGACGACTTCCCGGACCCCGACGTGCTCGAGGTCGACGGCGTCTACTACGCGTACGCGACCGAGGGGAACCTGCGTAACGTCCGGGCGGCGCGGTCCACCGACCTCGTCGAGTGGGAGATGCTCCCCGATGCGCTGCCGACCCTGCCCCGGTGGGTCATCCCCGGCAAGACCTGGGCACCCGAGGTCACCCAGGTCGAGCCGGGCCGATACGTCCTGTACTTCACCGCAACCAACTTCCAGCCGACCTCCCAGTGCATCGGGGTGGCAGTGTCCGACTCGCCCGAGGGTCCGTTCGAGGTGGTCGGCGACCAGATGCTGGTCTGCCCGACCGAGGAAGGTGGGGCGATCGACGCCTCCACCTTCCGTGCCGACGACGGCTCGCTACACCTGCTGTGGAAGAACGACGGGAACTGCTGCGGCCTGGACACGTGGCTGTACCGGACGCCGTTGTCGGCCGACGGCACACAGCTGGCCGGCGAGCACGTGCGGCTGATCAAGCAGGACCAGCCGTGGGAGGGCGACCTCGTCGAGGCGCCGACCCTCGTCGAGCGGGACGGGACGTTCACGCTGATGTACTCGGCCAACAGCTACGGGGGCGCCGAGTACACGATCGGCTACGCGCAGGCGCCCTCGCTCGACGGGCCGTGGGCCAAGCACCCGGAGCCGCTGCTCCAGACCACCGAACTCGGCGGCATCTACGTCGGCCCGGGGGGCCAGGACGTCGTCGCGGGCCCGGACGGGCAGGATCTACTCGTCTTCCACTCCTGGTACGGGGGGAACACCTACCGGGCGATGAACGTCCTGCCGCTGGGATGGCAGGACGGGCGGCCGGTCGTGGCGCCGGAGAACTGAGCCACCGGGCCGATGACCCGCGCTGGGCGTCCGGAGGCGCCGAGGTTCTGACCGACGAGGCGATCGCGTCCCCCGCTCTTGCTCGTCATCCCCCGGGCGCGGGACCCTCTCCATCTTTTCGCTCGGGGGTCATGCCGCCGGGTCCGGGGTGCGGACCAACAAGACTCTCCGTCGTCTTAGCGGACGCCGCGTCCACAGGTAGGCGTGACCCAACGGTGACATCCGGCCCGTGCCGTCGGCGAAGGTGCGGAGCTCCGCGACCTCCGAGCCGTACAGGGCGTTGAGCACGTCGTGGTCGTCCAGAGATGCGCTGCTTGACGCGACCGCGACGATGAACGGCGCGCCGAGCGAGCCGTAGGCCGACCCCTTGTCGGTCAATGCGCCACGGATCCCCTCCTCGTCTTGGACCCAGTGCGCCTCGCCGCCCCCGAAGATGCCGAGCGGGCGCGCGCCCTCCCTACCGCGGGCCCTGGGCGACTTGGGGACCGCGCGGAAGTCGATCTTCCACCCCAAGTCCTCGTGGGTGAGGCCGGGAAGATCGTCGCGATGCTTGCCCACCAGGGTGTGGTCGTCGGGGTCCAACCCGGCCAGCCACTTCTCCAAGCGGCCCCGCAGCGGCCTCGCTCGGAGGGGAGCGTCGCCCTGCTTGGCAATATCGATCCAGAGGAAGAAGTTCGGACTGTCCGGCCTGTCCAGTGACTCGAATACCGCGTTCACCCGGGCCGACTTGCCGACCCGCGACGTCGCTGGACGAGGCCGAGCGCGCCTCGAGGTAGATCGCCCTCCCGTCCTTCTCGGCCAGGAGGTCCGGCCGACGGCTCGTCCTTCAAGTTCCGGGTGGCACGTCACGGAGTAGCCCATCCGGAGGAGGCACTCGTGGAGGTACAGCTCCAAGAATGCCCCCCTCGATTGCCGGTCGTCCTTCGACCGTAGGCGGCCCCGGACGTCGGCCTGGACGTCAGGGCAGAGCCGGAGGGCCTCTGACCTGCACCTTCACTTGTAGCGGGGGCAGGATTTGAACCTGCGACCTCTGGGTTATGAGTGCAGCCCCACTTGCGGAGCCATACCGTCTGACCAGCATGAACGCATGCGTTCTCGCAGGTCACTGTCGCTTTCTCCTCCGTACGCGTTCGCTGGCGTCCGCCCGCGTTCGGACACCTCTGCCCACATTGTGCCTACATCTCGGCCGGGGTGGTCTCGAGCACCTCGGTAGTCCCGCCTGTCGTGCTGCAGCACAGGACCCGCTCCGGCCCGTCTGAGTCGCCGTACTCGCCACCGAGGACCACCCAGTGGTCTGGACTCGAGAGGCTGCACCCCCAGTCGGCGGGGTCCAGGTCGACCGACCACAGGCTCTCGCCGGTCGCCGGGTCGTTCGCGGTGTACCCGTGTTCGGTGCCCAGCAGGATCGTCCCGCTCGGCTCCGAGGCACCCAGAACCGGCCGTCGACCTGCCACGCCAGTCGCAAGGAGCCCCGAGGTCACTGGCGACGCCGTCGACCTGCGCCCAGCGCGCGTCGTCCGCGCCTCGACCAGGCGGTGCCCCACGTCACGGCGAGCGGACCCGCGAGCACCTGGGTGGCCGGTCGTTCACGGCGAGCTCGTCGCTGGCAGACTGGCCTCGATCGCTTGCCTCTGCCTGAGCCCAAGGGATGCCACCGTATGGAGCACCTCCTGTTCTCCTACGGGACCTTGCGGCAGCCCGACGTCCAGGCCGAGGTCTTCGGGCGTGAGGTCCCGGGTGAGCCGGACGCCGTGGTCGGACATCGGCTGGGCGAGGTCGAGGTGGACGACCCGCACGTCGTCGCGATCAGTGGCAGCGCGATACACCCGGGTCTCGTTCCCACCGCTGACGAGGCGGCGTTGGTCCACGGCACCGTCCTCACACTCGACGACGAACAGCTCGCCCGCGCGGACGCCTACGAGATCGATGCATACCGGCGCGTTCGCGTCGCTCTGGCATCCGGGCGCACCGCGTGGGTCTATGCCCTCACCGAGAGCCAGGAGGACGAGCGAGCTGGCGGAGAGGTTGACCGCGACCGTCAGCCGTCGACCGGAACGAAGCGGTAGACGTGGCTGTTCGGCGTCGGCGTCGAGCGACACCCGCAGTGCGGGGTCGGCCTGCCCAATGACCCGAGCGCGTGTCGACGCGGGATACTACCTGGAGCCGATGTATGACCCCGGGAAGCGGCGTCGCGAGATCACTTCCGGCGATTGGCTGAACGCGCTCCGCGGGGTCACCCAGTCTGGCGCGGACGGCGTGCTCGTCTACTCCTGGCGGGACCTCTTGGCCGACGAAGCCGCCGGCGGCGAGCGCGTACGGCGCCTGCAGGAGTACAAAGACGGCTCCCTTACCTAGGCGTCTGCTCGCGCCCCGAGGGCGTCCTGGCAGGGCGTGAGGAAGTGGTCGCGGCGACGAAGGGTGCATCGCGGAACTGCCAGCGATGTACCTTCCGCTCGCGTCACGCAGGTCAGCGCGCTCCCAAGTCGCGGGAGTCGCGCACTGGTCAGACTTCTAGCAGGCGGCTCTTGCCTGGGCGGAACGCGTGGTCAGAGGTCGGGCAACGGCATGCCCGCTCAGGCCGGGGAGCGGGGACGCCTGCACCGGGCACTCGCGATGTTGCGCTCAGACTTCTGGGAGCCGTATGCGCCGACGATGGGTCTCCACAACGATCCGTGGAGGCTGGAAGGTACGCGGGAGCCGGAGCCGGCCCATCGTCGACGGGCGTCGCCGGGCGTCCACGGAAGAGTCGTGCGTACATTCTGCGTACATCAACGCGAGGGGCCCTCTCGATCCGAAGATCGAAAGGGCCCCTGACCTGCAACATCACTTGTAGCGGGGGCGGGAATTGAACCCGCGACCTCTGGGTTATGAGGCATAACCGCCCTGCAGGCGCTGGACGGGGTGGCGCCGGAGTCGGACGGCGCCGCCGTGGACGCGGCGCAGCACTCCGAGGCTCTCGAGGGCGCGCAGGTCGGTCCGGATCGTCGCGGCCGAGACGCCCAGCTCCGCGCTCAGGCGAGTGACCGCCACGTACCTCGCGACCTCAACCCGGCACCCAATGGCGCGGCGACGTTCGGCCATACCCATCCGCTCAGCAGGGATGGTCACGACCTCAGCCAAGTGCCCGGTCTGGTTGAACTGGTCTCGGATCAGCGTGTCCGTCACTGGCCGGCTCCTGGATACCGATCTGCAGCGTCGTCGTTGTGGCCGCGGGTGGCTTCTCGAAACCTTCGGCGCGGCTCGGCTGGCCCTGGAGAGCGGCGTGGATCCGCGCGGGGTCGCACTTCAGGGTCCGGTCCGCATAGAGCAGGCCGTTCTTCTCCTGGGCGGTGTCTGTGAACTGGGTGTAGCAGTAGCCAGCAAGCCCTCCCCCGTTCTCGACGGCCGCTACCAGGTCGTACAGGAGGCGCGGCATCTCGTCCGGACCCACGACATCCCCGTAGGCGGACCACGCGTCAGCGTCTTCGTGCACGCTGATGCCGCCGAACTCGGAGAGGACGACCGGTACCGCGGCCGCGCCACTGAAGCCGGGTAGGGCAATCCGGCGACCGCCGGCACGCCCGGTCGCGACCGAGACTCGGACCCGCTCGGGTGAGCCGTAACGCTCCCCGAGAACGAAAGGGTCCTGGGCATAGTCATGGATTCCGACGACGTCGCCGACGACATATTGCCACCCGTCGTTCCCCAGCACGATCCGGTCGGGATCCAGGGCCTTGAGGAGCGCGTAGGCCGCAGTCACCGCATGCTGCTGGGCGGTGCTGTCCGCAAGCCGCGGGAGGCCCCAGCTCTCGTTGAATGGCACCCACGCGATGAGGCTCGGATGTCCCGCGTCGCGCTGGACGAGGCCGACGAGCTCTGCCACGGTGCGCGCCAGCGCAACCTCCGAGAAGCGGTAGGCGGCTGCGGCATCGGCCCACACCAGTAGGCCGAGCCGGTCACAGCAGGCCAGGAACCGTGGGTCCGCGCTCGTCTGGTGCATGCGCAGGCCGTTGAACCCAAGTTCCTTGATCAGCGCAGCTTCGCGTTCCAAGGCTGCGAACGACGGGGCCGCCAGGTGGGATTCCGGCCAGTACCCCTGCTCCAGCACCATGCGCAGGAAGTAGGGGTGTCCGTTGAGGAGCACGTGTTCCGTATCGACTCCGACACTGCGCAGCCCCAGGTAGGACTCCACGCGGTCGACGACGTCGCCGCCGAGGCGGAGCCGGGCGTCGACGTCGATGAGGGTGGGCGATTCCGGGCTCCACAAGAGCTCGTCGGGCTCCACGTCGAGGCTCTCGTGGTCCAGGGCCACGATCCCGCGGACAGTGCCGGACACGCACCCGATGGAAACCTCCGCCAGGACGCGACCGTCCAGACTGAGCACGAGCTCAAGGGTGGCCGTGCCGCCCGCCAGGCCGACGACTCGACCCTCGACGGCGATCGATGCGAGGTCTTTCCCCGGGCGCAGGGTGAGGCGATCGATCCGCGTCGTCGGAACGGGTTCGAGCCATACGCTGCGCCAGATGCCCGAGGTGCGTCGGTACCAGATGACGTGCGGCTCGTGGCGCCAGTCCTGCTTCCCCCGCGGCTGTTCGAGGTCCCGCACGCTGTCGACGGCCCGCACGACGACCACGTTGGCGCCCTGTAGGGCCGCGTCGGTGATGTCGAAGGTGAACCTCGACTGGCTGCCCTCGTGGTCGCCGACGTGTGTGCCGTTGACCCAGACCGACGCGCGGTAGTCGACCCCCTCGAAGTGGAGGTGCAGCCGTTCGGCCGGCCGCGCACGGTACTCGAACTCGCGCCGGTACCACAGCGGAGCGTCCACGTCCTCGGCGATCCCTGACGCTGGTGCCTCCGGCGGAAACGGCACCTGAATGGTCCGATCGAAGACGTGGCCGCTCTCGAACCATCGCTCGCGGAGCCCGGAGCCGGCGCCGTCGACGGCGAAACCCCACGGCCCGTCCAGGAGCGTGAACTCGGACCGCACAAGCTGGGGCCGCGGATGATCGGGGGTCATCGCGCAGCCACCGAGCGGGGCCCGACGGTGACGAAGGTGCCGGCGACCGCCGCCGCCGCGACCACGAGCCGGCGATGCCCCGCCGGGGCAGGGCGAGCATGCCGGAGGTTGTCCCACTCGGGCTCGCCGTCGCCGGCGATCACGTGCCGCTCGTCGTCGACCTGCACGGCAACCGTCGCCTCGACGGCAGCGCCATCGGCCGTCCGAGCCCGGACGTTCCACTCGTCGGGAACCTCGTCGTCGGGCACGTCAGCCGCGGACGCCGACCAGCCGTCGCGCGGGCCGGTGCCGAACCGGAATTCGAGGGTCGCTTCGTCGAGGTCGCCCCACCCCGCGCCCTGGGCCCCCAGGGGGATGCCCCAGCCGCGCCGTCGACCGACATCCGCCGGTTCATGACCTAGGTGGAGCAGCGCGACACCACCGGCGGGCACGACCAGCGACGCCCGTCCGCTCGCCACCGCGACGGCCCTCTCGAGCCCGACCCCCTCGGCGTCGACGATGACCACCGTCGCGTCCCCGTCGACCCTGCCCACTTGAACATCGACGGTCACGTCGTGGAAGTGCCGGTTCCAGAGGATGGCCGCGGTTGTGGACGGCGACGCGGACGCGATCCCACCGAAGCCCCGTGGACCGTCCACAGCAACCGCCACCCGATCCACCGGCATGCGCTGGTAGAAGCGGTAGACCGCGTAGATCGGCTTGGGGGCCCCCTCGATGTCCACCATCCCTGAGAAGTTGCCGTTCCCGCTGTCGAGGAACTGTGCCCAGTGCGTGCGCGTGAGCTCCCGGTGCGCGAGCAGCCGCGGGATGTCGGCCGCGAACGTCGACGCCAGCAGATGGGTGTCCTGGAGTCCACCGGGCGGGTAGTCGATGCTGAACGCGTTGTACTCGTTGAGGTGCAGCTCGACCGCGTGAAGTGCGGGGTGCCCGGACAGCACGTCGCTCACGGTCCGCAGGGTGCTTTCCAGGCCGAAATGGCCGTAGTGATGGAAGGAGAGGAAGTCGAGCGGGAGGCCCTCCGCCGTCACCATTCCGCAGAAGGCGTCGAGCCAGTCCGCGTGGACCGCCGCCACGGCCAGGGCGGGCCCACCGACACGCGCGGCTGGGTCGGCGGCGCGGATTGCGGGTGCTGTCGCCCGGTACAGGTCGAGGTAGTCCTCAAGCTGCCCGGTGTAGAAGGTGGCCTCACCGGTTCGTTCGTCGCGCAGGTCGGGCTCGTTGTAGACCTCGTGGTAGCCGATGTCGACGCCCCGTTGGCGCATTCCCGCCACGTACTCCCCGACGGTGCGCACCCACACCGAGTCGTCGCGGCCCATGGTCCGCCAATCGTGGTCCGCGTCGCGCGCCGCCTGTGGCACGTAGCAGTACGACCAGTACGGGCGCGTCCCCGCGTCGCGAAGGACCCGGGCGACGTCGTCGGTCTCGCTGAAGTCGAAGGCAAGGGAGCCGTCGCTACCGGCGTTGACGACCTCCCGGGTCCACGGCATCCACTCTGCACCCCAACCCAGGTCGATCCGCAGGGACTCCGGGGACACCGCTGCGATGTGCGCCGCATCCCGGCGGTATCGCTCGATGGGCACCAGGCCGGAGTTGTAGACCGCGATCCGTTCTTTCGACAGTGGGTGATCGACGAGGGTCGTCGGATCGATACGCACACGGGCGCTGGTGGCGATGGGTCGCATGTGGGGTCCTTCGGTGTCGTCAGTTGGCCAGGCCGGTCATGGAAATGCCTCGCACGATCCAGCGCTGGAAGATGAGATACGCGACGATGATCGGTATGGAGACGAGCGTCACGCCGGCCATGATCGCGCCGTACTGCGCCGTGTAGCGCCCGATGAGCGACTGAAGCGCCTGCGTGAGGACCCAGCTGTCCTGCCTCGTCAGGTAGATGGAGTTGACGAAGAAGCTGTTCCACAGCGAGACGAACGTAAGCAGCCCCAACGCGAGGTAGGCGGGCCCCGACAGCGGCACGATGATGCGGAAGAAGCACCGCCACGGCCCAGCGCCGTCGATGGCCGCCGCGTCCTCCAGCTCCCGCGGCAGGGTGAGGAAGTACTGCCGGAAGAAGAACGCGGCGAATGGGGTGCCGAAGAGCATCGGAACGATGATGGGCAAGGGCGAGTTCAACCAGCCGAGTTCACGGAAGATCACGTACTGCGGGATGAGCGTCACGTGGACTGGGACCATGAGCGTGAGCAGGAGCGTCGCCAGCAGCGTTGTCCGGCCCGGGAAGCGGAAGCGGGCAAGTGCGTACCCCGCCATCGAGCTTGCGAGCAGCGTCCCGGCAGTGCCGACGACCGCGATGAGGATCGTGTTGCCGAAGTAGCGGCCGAGCTGTGGCAACGCCTCGAACAGTCTGTGGTAGTGCTCGAGCGTCACCGGGTGCGGGATCAGCTGGTCTGCCGCGTACATGTTCTCGTTGGTTCGAAGTGACATGGACAGCGCCCAGAGAGCCGGGAAGATGTACGCGAAGACCATGATGATCATGAACGAGTGGTAGAGGACCGTTTGAGCCCGCTCACTCGTGGAGGCCCGCGTCCAGGCGCGAGGGGCGACGATGGCGCTCATCGGCGTAGCCGCCGGCGGCGTCGTGAGCCTAGGCCCGAGGCATCCTCGTAGTGGACCCACCGGCCGCTCACCATGAACTGCACGGCGGTGACGAGGAAGATCAGGATCGCGAGCAGCCAGGCGATCGCTGCGGCGTAGCCGAGCCCCGATACCTGCTCGTTCAGGTTGAACATCTGGTTGTACATGTACAGCACAATCGTCCGGGTCGAGTTCGAGGGACCGCCCGCGGTCGCCGGGCCGGCGCTGGCTGACGTCATCGCCACCACGGGGTCGAACAGTTGGAACGCCCCGATCAGCGACGTGACCGTGAGGAAGAACACCGTGGGCGAAATCATCGGAACGGTGACGTGCCGGAACCGTTGCCACCGGTTGGCCCCGTCGATCGTCGCGGCCTCGAGCAGCGAGACCGGCACACCTTGAAGCGCCGCGATGTAAAGGGTCATGCCGAAGCCGATGGTCTGCCACGTCGTGACCACGGCGATCGATGGCATAGCGGTTGCCGGGTCCAGCAGCCAGGCCGGGCTCGATCCACCGAAGAGCTCCCACACGCCGGTGATCGGCCCGGACTCAGTGTTGAACATCCAGCGCCACACGACGCCCACCGCGATCTGTGACAGTACGTAGGGCAGGAACAGAGCGGCCCGGTACAGCCCGACGAAACGGCGCGGCGTGAACGTCAGAAGCGCGGCGATCAACGAGAAGACAAGAAGCGACGCCGTCCCGACGACGATGAAGCGGACGGTGTTCCAGAGCACCGCCGGGATCCGGTCGTCGCCCAGCAGATGCTGCCAGTTGTCGAATCCGACGAACGTGGGCGAGGGTGCGACGAGGTCCCAGTTGGTGAAGGAGTAGCCGAGCGATGCCACCAAGGGCACGGCGGTGAAGGCCAGTAGGCCGACCACCTGCGGCAGGACGAACAACAGGGCCGTCCGTGACCGTCGGCGGGACAGACTGGTCCCTCGTCGCGACGGGGCAGACTCACCCCGCCTCATCCCTGGTGACATCGCTCGGTACCCTTCCCGGCAAGACCTACCTGGACGCCTCGAGCAGAGCGCCAATCCGCGACTCGCAGATCCCACTCAGCGCCTCGGACGCCGTCGCTCGGTTCATGATGATGTCCTCGATTGCCGGCGCCACGCCGTCCTGGCTCGCCACCGCGGTCCACACGGTCGACGGGTCGACGTTGGTGAACGTCAGGTCCCAGCCGGCCGGGTCGATCTGCGCCTCGACGAGGCCCTCGGGCTCGCCCTCGGCCTGCGCGAAGTTCTCACCGAGCGCGACGTCCTGGTACGCCGGGATGAGGCCCATCTGCTTGCCGGCACCCTCGGTGCTCATGTAGTGGATGAACTCCCAGGCCGCGTCCTTGACGTCGGACTGCTCCGCCATCACCCAGATGTGGATCTGCGCCAGCGTGGCGTTGCCCGCCGGGCCCGCGGGCAGCGCCGCGATGCCGTAGTTGAGCTCGGGGTTCTGCTGTTGAACGGCCGGGACCTGCTCGTGCGAGCCCTGCTGCATGGCGACCTGCCCCCGCACCCACCGCGCGGCACCCGGTTCCTCCTGGTGCAGCTGGGGCGTGATGGCCGTGTGGTCCTGCCACATCCTGTCCTGCAGCCACTGGAAGCCCGCGATCGTGCCCTCGGAGTCCGCGGTGCACTCGTTGCGGGCCTCGCCCCCGAGGATGCCACCGCCGAAGGCCGCGAGGACCGGGGCGTACCCGGGCTCGATCGGCTGGGCCACGAAGTTGAAGTAGCCGTACTGGGCGATCTGCTCGGCGTCGAAGCTCGGGTCGTCGGCGTTGCGACCGGCGTCGTCCAGGGTCAGCTGGGCGGCCCAGTCGGCCAGGTCGTCGTAGGTGTAGGAGCCATCAGCCGGCGGATACTCCAGCCCAGCGGCGTCGAACATGTCCTTGTTGTAGAAGAGCGACTGGATGTTGTATCCCATCGGAAGCCCGTAGAGGTTCCCGTCCGAGGGCGACGTCAGGGCGTCGAGGATCGCCGGCGTGAAGTCGTCGGTAGACGAGTCGGAAGCCTCGAGGTAAGGCGTCACGTCTGCGATGACGCCGTCGTTCGCCAGCTGGTAGTAAACCCAGCTTCCCGCGACGACGACGTCGGGCATGTTCCCGCCAGCCACGAGCGTCTTGCACGGCGCGTAGTCGACCGCGCAGTCACCGCTCTCCCACTGGATCGTGATCTCCGGGTTTGCGCTCTCGAACCCCGCCGCCGCGTCCTTGATCGACGTGATGTCCTGGTCATTGCCCCAGAGCATCACCCGCACGGTGGCCGGCTCGGCCTCACCCGTGGCCGGGTCATCGGTCGACGGATCCTCGCTCCCTGAGTCGCCGGAACACCCGGCAACGAGCAATGCAAGACAGGCCGCCGCAGCGGTGATGCCAAACGCCTTCTTCCGCAGTCCCATCTGAATCTCCCTTGGTTCGTGGGTTTCCCGCGCGCCAGTTTTACCACGTAGCATGCTACGTGGCAAAGTCTCGTTACCCAACCGAGACCTTCAGGCTTGCTGGTCACTCCACCCGGCTCGACTCCCGGACCACGAGCTCGAAATCGATCGGAAGGTCGCGCGCCTCAGGCTCAGGAACGGAGCCTGCCCGCGCCTCGATGCGCACGAGCAACGTCTCGACCGCCACGCGTGCGATCGCCGCCTTGTCGGGGGCGACGGTCGAGAGCGTCGGAACCGAGTACTCCCCCTCTTCGAGCCCGTCGAACCCGATCACAGCGACGTCCCTCGGAACGCGGACGCCCAACGCGCGTGCCGTGCGGAGAGCGCCCAGGGCCAGTAGGTCCGTCGCACAGAAGACGCCGTCCGGGCGCAGCTCCGGATCTCTGTCGAGCAGTGCCGCCATCGCCTCCTCGCCGTCGCGTCGGTGGTAGGACCGCGTGCGCACGACGAGGGTCTCGTCGGCGGTCAGACCCGCTGCAACGAGGGCCTGCTCGAACCCATGGAGGCGCAGCTCGGCCATGCGAAGCGAGTCGGCCGGGTCCGCGCCGATGAAGGCCAGCCGCCGTCGCCCGGATGCGATCAGGTGCCTGGTCGCCTGGGCTGCCGCAGCGGTGTCGTCGATTCCGATGTGATCCACGAGACCCATGCCGCTGCGCTCGCCGATGAGCACGACAGGGGACCGAGTGCGGCCAGCCGACAGGAGCTCCTCGACCGATCCGACGGCGGACAGGATCGTGCCCTCTGCGTAGTCGGCGGCGGGGCCCTCGAGCGCGTCCCGTTCGCGCTCGCGGTCGCCGAGAGTCTGGCGCACCATCACCCCGAATCCCCGCTCTTCTGCGCACTTGACGACGCCGCGCGCCAGTTCGGCGAAGTACGGGACGTCGAGCTCGGGCACGATCAGCTGGATGACCCCCGAGCGCCCCGAGCGAAGACTGCGTGCCGCGTGACTCGGCGTGTAGCCGAGCGCCTCAATCGCCTCTGTCACCCGCGCGACGACCTCCGGGCTCACGTGCGGGAACTTGTTCACCACGTTCGAGACGGTGCGCTGGGACACACCGGCCCGGCGCGCAACCTCAGCCTGAGTCACGTGCACCGGCAACCTCCTCAACTTGCTACGTGGCACGACGATACTGCGATGAGCGACGCTTCGGTGCGAAGAACAGCGCGGCCCCTCCGATCGCTCCCCGCCGCGAACGCCTTGACAACAACCCGACCCTGCCGCTTGAGGCGCGGCAACACGTTCTAGTTGGGTACCACCCCATCGAGGCGGGCCCGCGCGGATCCGGTGCGTGGGATCCGGTCAGCGAAACGCCGACACCAGCCACCCGACGATCACGAGCGCGCACACTGCGCCCAAGAACGAATAGGGCCAAGAGCCAGACCGCCGCCCCATGGGCCGCGTAGGACGACGACGCCCGGCCACGCGGCGCTGGCGACGCCGAACACGGCTTGGCCGCACCGCGCCGCGTGCCCGCCGGGGTCCAGCCGGGATCACGTCGATGATCGAGCGGTCGGGACGACGCCAGTCGGTAGGCACGCGCACTATGTCGACAGGTCTCCGCTCGCCCTTGACCAGTGCAACGGGCGAGGCTCCCGTGGCTCACGAGCGGTTCCGCGTTCACCTGACCGACCCGGAGGTCAACTGACGCCCACCTCATCCGCGGGGTACACCGCTACGTCGCATGGACCGGGGATGACTCATTTCTCGATTTATCGGTCCAAACGGTCGATGACGCGTGCCCGCTTCTGGAGCGGCTCGAACGGACCGCCCAGTTCCTGACGGATACGAGCGTCGACAGGCTGATGGCGCCGTGCGGCTGGATGGACGCCTGGAATCCCGACGTGGTGACCCAGGCGCAGATCAGGATGTACGCGGCTCAGGCACTCGACGAGCTCGCGCAGCTTGCCGCCTTGCGACGGGGCCCAAAGCGACTCGGCACGGTGGCACGACCACGCGAACACAACCCGCAAGCGGACTGTCGAGACCTTCCACAACCCGGCCAGCGGGCTGTTCGCCGAGCACCGCTTCCCTGACCGGGTCGAGGGATGGCTGCCCACCGACTTCTGGGCCTACACCCAGATCGCCGCAGTGGCCCCCGCACAGCAGACCGATCCTCCCGCCGCAGAGCCAGAACCCGGGAACGCCGGATCCGCATCGGCGTCGGCGTCGGTCAGCCGAACCTGCCGAATCCATTCGGCTCCCGGTAGCGCCCTGTCCGGGCACCCCTGTCCGCTGTCGGCGCGTCACGAAGTCCATCACCGCGTCAGCGGGCCCACAGCGCGGCATGCCTGACTCAAGGTCATCGCCGCGGCCGTGACCACGCGTTGGCCCGGCAGCGCTCGACGAAGTTCAGCACCGCTTCTAGCCGAAACCCGCCCATCATCTACCGGCGTCTCCCGGCGTCCACCGAAGAGCCGTGCGTACATTCTGCGTACATCAACGCAAGAGGCCCTCTCGATCCAAAGATCGAAAGGGCCTCTGACCTGCACCTTCACTTGTAGCGGGGGCGGGATTTGAACCCGCGACCTCTGGGTTATGAGCCCGTGGCCACGCAGCCCGCGGTGCAGAGCGAGATCGTTGATGCGCTCAGCGCCCTGCCCGTCGACGTCGCGCCGAGCACCACCAACGTCCGAAGGTTCCGGATCAATGTCCTTGGCCCGATCACGATCGACGGCCTCCCAGCGGGTGACCGCCTCAGCCGCCGGTCAATCGAACTGCTGGTCTGCCTCGCTCTTCGCAGGCAGGCCTCGGGCCCCGAGTTCGACGAGGCACTGTGGCACGGCATGCGCGTCGAGCGACGGACCCGCAACAGCCTCGTTTACCGCACCCGCCAACGCGTCGGACCCAATATCCTTCCCACGATCGACGCCGACGGCATCTACAGCCTCGGTGACGCGGTTGCGTGCGACTGGACCGAGTTTCAAGCCCTCGCCCACCAGGGCCTGGCGGCCGGGCCCGAAGGGATCGCCGATCTCCAAGCAGCCTTGGACCTCGTACGCGACCGCCCGCTTCTCGGTATTCCCGACTCGAGCTACAGCTGGTCCGAGTACGACATCCAGAACTTGATCAGCGCCATCGCCGATGCCGCCCACGTCCTCGCGCGGATGCACGCCGAGATCGGAGACCACCACGCCGCCATGAGGGCAGCAACGAAGGGCCTCCTCGCCGACTTGGAACCACAACAACTAGGCTCCGGGGACGTGCAGGTCGGAGAGGGGCACCTGCTCTGCTGATGGGTCGTAGAGGAGGAGTAGGGCATCGTTGCAGGGGCTCGCTGCGAACTCGGTGACAACGTGCGCGGTCACGTCGATCGTGGCCTGCCAGCAGGTGACTAGGTAGGCGCGTGCGCTCGCGACACCTGCCTGCGCATATCCGGTGCCGGTGGTCATGACGCGGAGGACGATGGGGTCCCCAACAACCGCGCCGGAGAAGATGACGCTTGCGCGCCCCCCCAACCCTTCCTCGACGATCTGCTCGTCATCCTTGTTCAACGCCGTCGTGTTGCCGCACTCGGCGAGGGTGTTGGCGAGGTCCTCAGAGGTGTCCGCTGCATCGAGTTGCGGTGCCGTCGATCTCAGGCATGCCACGGCCTCGGTCAGGTGCTCGTTCAGGAGGTCGAGCGCATCCTCGTGGGCCACCGTCTCGACCTGGCCTGCCCCGCAGGCCGAAAGCGAGGCGGTCAGTGTGGCAAGTAGCCCGACTGTGAGCCAGGGACGTTCACGGGTGCGCAGCAAGGGCTTCCTCCAGGGCCTGAGCGTATATGTCTGTGCCCAGGCCGTTGGGGTGGACCGAGGTCACTGAAACGTATGTATCGGGGAGGATCCTGAGCCACGGGAGGAGTGGGTGCTCGCCGGCGGTCCGCGTGAATTGGAGGCCGTTGATGCCTGAGGCACTGCCCGTGCACAGGTTGTGCCCAGTGAAGGTGGCCTGTGTGTCGACGAAGAAGATGTCCGGCTCGCCGGGCTGATTGGAACCTGAGGCGACTGCGCTGATCACGGTGTTGAGCCCGTCGGCGATGCCGTTCAGCCACTCTTGGTTGTTCGGGGTCACTGGAAGACATGTGGTACCGGTTTCGAAGAGTTTCGGGTACCCGAATACTGCGATTTGTGCGTTGGGTGCGCGCTCGCGAATGAGTTCGATCAAGTCGATCAGACTGGACGTCAGTTCGCCGAGGTGGAAGACGCTGGCGTCGGCGATCCCGAGCGTCTCCCCCGCGAGTACCACCTCGGAGCAGTCCCCATTCACCAACGGGTTGACCCCTGCGGCGTAGGCTTGCTTGATGCATGCCTCGAGGATTCCGGCGAAGCGCATGTCGTTCCCGCCGATTGACAAGGTGACGAGGGTGGTGTTCTCGTCCAAGTAGCCTGCGTCGAGTTGCGACACCGTGCCTGCCTGGCCGTAGCGACCGGTTTGGCCCTCGGCGTTCACCGGCTTCGGTGTCCCAACCGTGTAGTAGGGTAGGAGGTTTTGGGTTTCAGCTCCGGAGCAGGCGAGGAAGTGGAAGTCGAGCCCGGGGTCACCACTGTCGGCCAACTCCCCGAGCGGCGTCCACTGCCCGGGCAGGACGGTCTTGCGGATCCAGGCGTTGGTCGACTGGTGGCACTTGTTCTGGGCGATACGTGTGCTGCCGTTGTTATCGCTCCACGGCGCGTAGTCGCCCGCCCCTTCACCGGAGGCGTAGGAGTCGCCGAGTGCCACGATGAAGTCCTCGGGTTTGCCAGGCAGCGGCTGGAACCCGATCGCGTCCCAGGCGATGTCGTCGTAGCCGGCGATGTCATCGCCGCCATACCTCTCAGTCGTGTTCTCATCCACAAGGATATTGGACAGCGAGACCGATGGGCTGCCCTTCATCTGGAAGACGCCAAGACTGACCCATTCGTTGGCGTAGCGCCGCTGAGGCAGGTAGCGTTTCTGGGAGGTGCCATCTCCTAGGTTGATGGTGTAGCCCGCCTGTTGGGTCCATGCTGCATAGTCGGGAAGATGGACCCAGACACGGGTCCAGACGCCGGACATGTCAGCGCCCCGGTCCCAGGTCCCGGTGACGTGCGTGCGTGTGTCGGCGCGGTCCTGCATGTGGGCGAAGTAGAAGTGACCGTTGAACCCTCCTCCCTGTTGGTGGAGGTCCACCTTGGCCGGGTACTGACCGGCAGGATTCGGCGCCCCGAATGTGAACTCGAACGAGCCGGTTGTGGTGCGGTGCGTGCACTCACCGTTGTTGCGTGCATTCAGGTGCGTTGTGTCGTCCACCACCACGGTGCCGCTCGGGGGGCTCGTACAGTCGGGTAGGAAGCTGGACCGCAACGTCAGGGCAGGCAGCGAGGGCGACATACTGCTGGCTTCGGTGGCGTAGCTGGAGGGAAAGCGCTCGAAGCCGTGCCCGCACTCCAGGTCACAGTTCTCGCTGTCCTTCCACGCGACTGGCTCGTGCCACCAGCACTTGTAGTTGGACAACAGGCAGGGTTCTGGCTCGCCCGGGTCGCAGTCGTTGACCTCGGGGTCGCAGAACGTGTCGAACGGCGGGGTTGCCCACGAGCGGTACTGCACTGAGTTCCACCAGGCGGTTCGGAACGACGAGACCCACCGAGTCTCGTACGTACGTGTCTGCGGGTTCGCGTACTGGGTCTCCACCAAGGACGAGCCGTAGGCGGCCCAGCCGATCACCTTCTCCGGGTAGGGCCACAACTGCGGTTCCGACGCATCGCCCTGGCCGGCCTCGAGGAAGGGTGTGCGCATCGGTGAGTAGATCTCGTTGATCGGGTTGTTGAACCAACCCACGCCCCAGGGAGTCGATGAGTCGACGTAGGGGTAGAAGCCCGAGTTGTAGGCCCAGGTCGTGAAGAACCAGTTCTCGATATAGGCCGGGTCTCCGTCGTTGACGAGCATCCCGGCGTTCGCCAGTTCGTTCCACTTCTGGCCCAGCATCCGCACGGTCATCGCAATATTCGCCGTGTAGTCCAGGGCGATCGCGCGTTGCTGCTGGTACGGCAGGGCGGTCTCGATGGGTTGGCCGGCGTCGTTGGTGCGCTCGTGCCCTGCCAGGCGCATCCCGTCCGTGATCTGCCCCACGCCGTACCCGCAGTCCGCTTCCGTGTAGTCGATGTCCCAGATCGACGAGCCACTGCGATACCCGTAGAAGTCCCCGATCAGCGGGTTACCAGTGTTGCCCGGGGCCGTGAACCGCGAGGCTTGCCAGAGGTTGGACTCCTGCATCAGCACGCCGAGCACTACCTGGGGCGGGATCGTGCCCCCACCGACCAGGCTCACCCGCGGAAAGAGGCCCTGGGGTGAGTAGGCGGGCATCCCAAGATTGCGCCAGTTTGCCGGCCGCGTCTCGGTCAACTGGCCCTTGACCGCTCGGTCCACCGCCCACTCCACCTGACGGGGCTTGGGCTGATACGCCTGGTTGTGCGGATCGTTTCGCGGCACCGAGCAGTACCGCTCCGCCTCCACCGGGTCGTGCAGGTCACCGGCCGACGTCACCAACGCTGCGGACGCTGCCCGGGGGGCGCTGAAGCCATGGCCCGTGGAGGGTTGCCAGTCACCGAACCCATCGCCAGCCAGAGCGGAGTCGGCGGACTCTCCCGTAGTCGACGCGCCGGCCCACGAGGTGATCCCAGCCTCGTCCAGGAGGAACTCGACCGTCACACCGGTCTCGACAGCAGTCGCCAAGACCCGAGGCCCCACATCCCTGAGGATCTCCGAGGACGCCCCCGGGCCGCCTACAGGCTCGGGTCGGGCGAACCCGGCTGGCCTGACCTCATCCACCACCAACGCGCCGGTCGACGAAATCACCGACCTCGGCCCCGCCTGGGGGACATGCTTCACGCCAGCGACGCCCCTGTACGCTCGCACGTCCTCCCCGCCCATCACGAAACCACCGCCTGGCGCGGCGCGAACCGCGAGCTGGGTGGTGGGGCCCGTCCCAACTGATCTTGGTCGCGCCCCCCTCCCCGGTGCGATGACGTAGGCCGTAGCGGTCTCCCGACCGCCACCACTGCTCACGTAAGCCAATCGATTCTGGTCATCCACCGCGAGGCTATACACCGCACCCGAGGGCTTCACCAGGACCTCCGGGCGCTCAGCGGCAGCAGCAATCGAGACAAGATCGCCCCCAAGAACGGCAAGGATCGTGCCATCCGCCCGTGAGATCGCGGACGTGGCCAACCCGTCAAGATCACTCGTTCTCAAGACCTCGCCCGACGTCGCGTCCACCACGGCGATGCGTGTCGTGCTGAATCCCTCCTCGTAGCGGGTGATCGTGACCGTGTCACCTGCACCGCAGCCCGGGTTGAAGTACGAGATCGTGTACCCCGCACCAAGGTCCGTCACCTCGCCCGAGCCCAGATCAACGATTGCCGCTTGAGCGCCGCCGGCGAACGCATCCTCGCTGTTGGTCACGGCGCGCGGTGCATACACCACCGCCATGTAGTCTCCGCTCGACGTGACGCAGCTGTTGGACACCCACAGATCCGTGTCCGCCCACGGCACCGGGAGGGTCGCCGTCACTTCCCAGGCGTACCCGTCCGAGCTCTGCGCCGTGAGTACGGTCAAGCCGTCGGCGCCGTTGAGGACAACGTGCGCTTCGTCGCCGTCGCGCCGCCACTGGGCCCCGAGCGCGCGATCTCGCTCGCTCAGCGCAAGACCGTTCTCATCGGCTTCCACTTGGCCGTTCGCATCGGGTGATCCCACATCGGCGATTGCGTCATTCGCTGGAAGGGGAAGCGCTGACATAAGAAGCGCCGCCGACGCGAAGAGAGCCAGAGCACGAGGCCGAGCACGTCCGTGAAGGTGGTTGGACTTTGTCATTTCTCCCCCTGCTTCTAGTTGATGCCGCGATGCGCTGGCCATTCAGCAGCCCTCTCGGGATGAGCATCGGAGCCCTCGGGATGAGCATAGGAGCCGCGCTCAACCCGTCACGGAACTTCCCCTAGGTCGGCATACCTGCACGGCTCAGTCGATGCCGCGGCTAGGCCGCCGTGTGCGTGTCGATCTCCACGGCTCCTTGGTCGTCAACGGCCACTTTCGCCTCGGAGCTTCGACCGGGCTGAAGTCACCAGTCCGATCCCAGTCCCGTCGTCCGTAGGAAGGTGGGGCCCGTCTTGCATTCATCGCATCAGGAAGTGAGCCCGTCGCTGGAACTAAACGAATTGTACCCGAAGGACCTCAATCGTCTTGTCGTAGCCAATCGAGAAGTAATACCAGTTATAGTCGTTCGGGCCCCGTGTTGTGGACCAGAAGAGGGTAGTCCAGATCTTGTAGTAGACCCGACCCTTGTATGCTCCAGGTGACAGTCGGATCGTAGTGGAGCCAGCATCCTTGAAGGTGGGATTCAGGTAGTATGTTCCGCTCCCGCCGGCGAAGCACTGCATGTACTGTGTGTCGCTGTTGACCTTGTAGTACGACGCGTATCCGCCGTTCCCACATGCTGTCTGATAGACCATCGGTGTGATCATCCCAGGAGCTTCTTGCTCCGTCCCACCAGACAGCGTTGGCTCGACGATGTTTTCGAAGGCCGCCTGATACAACTCGTGCTCGTTGGCGTTCAGCCTCCGCTGCTCACGGGCCACACGACTGGGAAGCGCATCCCAGACCGCCTGCTGTGCCGCGATCTCCGCCGCGGTACCGCCCATTAGGGCGACTTCCTCGGGTGTCGCGAGCACCGAGTCTTCCGGGATAGCCACCGCGGGCTTGCCTGTGTCTTGCGCCCGGCCGCCCGCCTCTGCGACAGCCGAGAAGACTGCTACCGCGCCGACGGTGATGGCGAGCACCCATGTTGCCCTTTTTGGGCGTGACAGCATCATGAATAGTTCCCCCCTGCTTGATCACTCGCGTCAAGTGACACTGCACATTGTGCGCGATCAAAGGCCTCTTCGTAGACGTCCGGACCGATTTCGTGAACCGGTCAAAGCCCCCTGGGTACGCACCGCAGCCTCATACACAACTTCCCAGACCTGCGCGTGAGTAGTCAATGGGACGAAAGTCCCATCGCACTCATGTGTGGAACTGGCAAGTTCTGCCACCCTTCACTTCGTCCTTCTCCGGATCCCCTCCCTCGACCGTGCAAGGCCGGAGTCTCACCATTGGGTTAGGAGACCGGAGGGGACATGGTCTCGAGGATCTCGCCGGTGTCGGCATCGAGCACGACGACGGCGTCGGGTGGCAACTCCAACCCGGCCGGGACCGAGTAGGCGGCGACCGGTCCGCAGGCGTACCGGTCGAAGGACTCCAGGACGTTCCCGGTCCGGGTGTCGACGAGGGCGGTCCGTGGGTGTTCGCGCATGACGGGTGGCCAGTCGGCGGGGTCGGTGAGGATCCTGTCGCCGCCTTCGGCGGCTGGCGAGGAGCTCCACCATCCTTCATAGGACGGCCCGGTGCCACCGGTGCCGGGAGGGAACTCGGCGCACATCTCGGGCAGGGTACTGACCGGATCCGCCACCGACGCGATGCATGCCTCCATGTCGCCGGTGGCGCAGCCCGCCGTGAGGGTCTCCCCGGCGCCATCGGCGATCGTCACGGCGTACCCCTCGCCGTCGCTGACGCCGGCGGACGGGTCGAAGGCGACGAGGTAGAGCAGGCGGCCGCCGTCGGTCGGCGCCGCGAACGTGGGCACCTCCATGGACCGGCCGGTCGTCCCGTCGGCGAGCCTGACCTCCGAGGCGAGGTGCAGAGTCACGGTCGGGTCCGCGATCCACGATGGCACGGCGCCGAGGAGCAACGCGTGGCCGGTGACGGACTCCTCCACGACCTTCGTAGGTGCTGGGTAGACGCCGTCCGGGTAGTCCTCTGGGCTGTCGCCCGGGAGCCAGGACAGCGTCGCCACCCGGCTGCGCAGCCCCTCGGCCGACGCGGTCCACAGCCGGACCTCCGCACCCGGCAGGGCGTCATCGAAGACGGGGTCGACGTCGACCGGGTCGGCGCCCTCCGCCGGCCCGGACGTGAGCGCCAGGCGGTCCCCGAGGGAGGGCCACGCATCGCGCATCCCCACGTCCAGGACGGCCGATCCATCGGCCAGAGTCATCTCGACCGGCCGGTTGACGGCGGCGATGCCATCAGCGAGCCTGACGACGGTAGCGCCCTCGGTCGGATCAGGCACCTGCTCGACCGGTGGGGTCGAGCGGTCTCCCAGATCAACCAAGTCCGCGACACCCACGACGACGAGAGCTGCCACAGCGAGCCCGGTAGCAGATCGTACTGCCCGGATTGCCCTCCGCTTCCGCCGGCTCGCGGCCAGCACGCTGCTCGGATCGAGGCCGGTCGCGGGCAGGGTGTTGAGGGTCTGCTCACGAAGGAAGTCGATGAAGGTGTCGTCGTCGGTGCGGGTCATGTTGCGCTCCGGTTCGTCACCGCGTCCAGAGTCGACCGAAGGGTCACGAGTGCCCGGGACGCGGTCGACTTCACCGTCCCGAGGGGGATGTCGAGTTCGGCAGCAACCTGCGCCTCGCTCAGGTCCAGCAGATACCGGAGGACGACGACGCGTCGCTGCCTGAGCGGCAGCAGGAGCAGGGCCCTGAGCACCTCGTCACGACGGGCAACGTCTGGATCGGTCCACTCCGCGGCACGCTCAGGAAGCGCAAGCGGGTCCGTGAGCACCTCGCGGCGTGTCCGGCGCCACCCGTCGATCCGCACGTTCACAAGAACCCGACGGGCATACGACAACGGGTCCCGCTCCCGAGCACGCGGCCAGGCCCGGTACGTCCGCTCCAACGCGTGCTGCGTCAGCTCGTCCGCGCGGTCGACATCACCGCAAAGGAGGAACGCAGTCCGGTGCAGGGCGCCCAGCGACCCGGCCATGAAGTCCGCGAACTCCGCATCACGCTCGCCCTTGGGCCGACTCGTGAACAGCTCGAGCTCAAGACTCTCGTCGCTCACGCCCCCACCCTTCCGTTGCACCCCACACCCTTACCACGCAGCAGGCCCGCCGGAGGTTCCATTTGGGCTCTGCGGTGCCCACACGCCACCGACTCCACAGCTACCTGGGGTCTTCAAACTAGCCCGCGAGTTCGGCGTCGACAGTCGCCGACTCCTGTCCCCACTGTCCGATCCAGGGGAGTTCGCGAGCAGCGTCGTCGGTCCCCGAGCCACCCGTGGTTGGACACGAAGAACCATCGTGCCGACCCCAGGAGGAGCAGAGTCAGCCACGACTCAAGCCTGCAGCTGGAGGCCGGCCAGGCCGTGGCAACCGCCTGCGTACGGGTCCGTCCGCCGGGGGCTGCTGGCAGACCTTGTTGACATCCTGTTGACATCGACGCCAGAGGCCCTCCCTCCCCGAAGGGAGAAAGGGCCTCTGACCTGCGACTTCACTTGTAGCGGGGGCGGGATTTGAACCCGCGACCTCTGGGTTATGAGCCGGGTGGACCTTGCCGTCTCCCTGGTTCCTGCTAGCCTCGAGTTCTACGTTTCCGCAGGTCAGACGGCGTCGATGGGTCCGTCAGTTTCCGCCAAGATCCGCCACAGTCCGTGCCTGTCTGCTTACGCGGTGCTTACGCGACGTCGGAGGTTGCAGCGGTGGGTTGGGTAGTCGAGCGACCAGATCTGGCAGGTAGGCCACGGTTCACCGCGGCCTACCGGGATCGAGGTGGCCGGATCCGCTCGGCCGGGACGTTCTCAACACGCCGCGAGGCCGAGAAGGCTGCCGGGCGCCAGGACTTCAAGATCTCGGACGGCTCGTGGATCGACCCTGCGGGCGGCCGCATCGGCTTCCGCGCCTACGCAATGGACGTGTGGTTGCCGTCGCGGCACCTTGAGGTCACCACGCGCGCAGGGTACCTGTCGTACTTGCGGAACCACTTCGTACCGTTCTTCGGAAACACACCACTGGTCGACATCACGCCCTCGATGGTGCAGCAGTGGGTCAGGCAGGCCGTTGACAATGGCCTGTCGCCGCGCTCTGTGACCAAGTACCACGTGATGCTGCACTCGGTATTCGCCCGAGCCGTGCGCGACCGGGTCATCGGGTTCAACCCTTGCGCGGACACCGAGCTGCCCAAGGTCATCGCGAAGAGGTCGCGCATCCTCACCCCTGGTGAGTTCGACTCCGTACTGGCCGCGATTCCCGACCGGTTCAAGGCTCTGGTCCTCACGGAGATCGAGACCGGGCTGCGCTGGGGCGAGCTCGTCGCCCTACGTCCCCGGCACGTCGACTTCCTACGCCGCACGATGACGATCGAGGAGACCGTGGTGGAGGTTTCCCGCAAGGACTCCCCCACCGGAGACCGCATGATCCTCAAGCCCTACCCGAAGGACGACGAACCCCGCACCCTGCGGGTCTCACAAGACCTCCTGAACACACTGGCAGCCCGGATCGCATCCCTCGGGCTCGGACGCGACGACCTCCTCTTCCCTTCACGCGAAGTCGCCGGCGGGGCCCCACTGTCCCGGGCCACCTTCAACACGCGACACTGGAAACCAGCCGTCGCCCGGTCAGGGATCGACTTTCCGGTACGGATGCACGACCTGCGCCACGCCCACGCCTCCTGGCTCCTCGCCGGCGGCGCCGACCTCAAGTCCGTCATGGAACGCATGGGCCACGCCCAGATCATGACCACCCAGAAGTACCTGCACACCCTCCCTGACGCCGATGAGCGCGCGCTCGCTGCCTTCGAGACAGTTCGGAAGCGCCGCTAGCGATCATGACTATTCAGGATTTTCTGAGTAGTGCTAGACTGGGCATGTGCGGCTATGTGAGCCCCATGGGCCCTTCCGGATCACCTCGAGTCGACAGGTCACAGTGCCGAAGGAACTCACTGAGGTGCTCGGGATCCGCGCCGGCGATCGGGTCTACATGTCCCTGTCGCAAGACCGGCAGTACATCGTGCTGAGTACCGCCGAGCAGGTTGCGGCGCTGCTTAGGGCTGGGTACGAGGCCTCCGCCGACGGGAGAGGAGAGGCGAGTGGCTGACCGCTCCAGCATCGAGTGGACCGAGGCGACATGGAACCCCGTGACCGGGTGCGATCGCATCTCGGCAGGCTGTGACAACTGCTACGCCCTCACTCTGTCGAAGCGCCTGAAGGCGATGGGAGCGGAGAAGTACCAGAACGACGGTGACCCCCGAACGTCCGGCCCTGGCTTTGCCGTGACCATGCATCCAAGTTCACTCGACCAGCCGTTGAAGTGGCGGACTCCGCGGATTGTCTTCGTCAACTCCATGAGCGATCTCTTCCACGCACGGGTCACGTCACACTTCATCGCCCAAGTGTTCGACGTCATGGAAGCAACCCCCCAACACACCTACCAGCTCCTGACGAAGCGCCCGCTGCGCGCAGCCCGGCTGGCGCCGCGGCTCGCTTGGCCCCAAAACGTCTGGATGGGGGTCTCCGTGGAGGACATTTCGGTTGCACATCGGGTGGACCACCTTCGCCGGGTGCCAGCCGCTGTGCGGTTCCTCTCCTGCGAGCCACTCCTGGGCTCGCTCGACGGGCTCGATCTCGCCGACATCGACTGGGTCATCGCTGGCGGTGAGTCTGGCGCGAGCTACCGTCCGATGGACGTCCGGTGGGCCCGGGGCGTTCGTGATCTGTGCCAACGGCAAGGGATTCCATTCTTCTTCAAGCAGTGGGGAGGTCCCACTCCGAAGGCCCTAGGCCGGGAGCTCGACGGTCGCATCTGGGACGAGATGCCGTCACGGGCGACCGGGTAGCGGGCGTCTCGCCCGCATCGCTCGAAGTCAAGCGCTTGCGCCTCCAGTTCGCCACACGGTCGCGCCTCGCAGCCTGCCGCTTGGCGGGGGATCGGCGACACCTTCCCGTGCAAGGGACTTCCACGCCTGACGCAGGTCGCTCTCCGTCGCGGAGCCCAGATCGTCAGCGAAGACTTCCCGCATCCTCTCGCCGATCGGCACCACGCCCGCTACGTCGAGCATCCCTCGGAGGCGATTGGCGAGGCGCGCCCGTCGCGTGTCCCTGAGCTCAGCCTCTCGGCGGTCCCAGTCCCCTTCAGTGAACGCTGGGAACAGTAGCCAGGAGGGGTGTTGGCGTTCTCCGCCTCTCGATCCCAGAAGATTCGGCGCCACTCCTGGTTCGCCTTCGCTGCGGCGTCCGCAAAGAGCAACTCCGCGGCGGGGTGTCGGTAGATGAGGCTCAACTGAAAGAACGGTTCGCTGCCGGGCGTGCGCCGTACCGGCACTGACAGGACCGAGTAGCCCGTCTCAGCCGCGATCATTTGGTTGTACTTCTCGGCGACCGTGTGCGCCGCCTTCGCCGCCGGCGCTCTGGACCCTGTGGACTCTGCCCCTATCCGAGCAAGCCTGAACGGCTCATGCCACCAGGAGCCTCCGAGGAAGTCGTCAGCACGCGAGATTGCCGGGCCCGTGCCGCCTGCTCGCAGGTGTCCCCCAATCCGCCAGACGCCCTCGATGGTGAAGTTCAGGAGGACCTCCACGGACCCGCGAGCGCCTGCGGTCTTCAACACGTCCACGAGCACTCCCTTGGGCAGCCCAGTTCCGAACGGGTCCAGGAAGAGGAACTGAGTCGCCCTGGGTCTGATGGAGGCTCGGGCTATGGGATTGCGACCAGGGTCTGGTCGCTCCCGTGGGTAGCGTAGAACGCTGCTTCGAACTCGGTGGGCGGGACGTCGCCGAGGTAGCCGTGCAG
>Ga0209347_1000744_pt1 | contig 70344 bp, 64 predicted proteins | sample AutmiccommuBRH23_FD_187382 | JGI IMG/M metagenome (GOLD analysis project Ga0209347, IMG submission 187382) | Deep subsurface microbial communities from Mt. Terri, Switzerland - Autotrophic microbial communities BRH/23 (SPAdes) (version 2) | ecosystem: Environmental > Aquatic > Deep subsurface >... | reverse complement strand
TTTGTGGACAAAGGAAAAACTCGGGAGATCAGCTTCATTCCGGAGATATCTGCCAAGGAGTGCTGGAACTGCAAAGAATGCTTCCCGCTATGCCCGACAGAGGCACTGCAAGCGGCTTTCGTTTTAGTTAAAGCGTTCACGTTTCCCTCACCTTCTTTGGAGTCAACGCCGGCGGAGTAGGGGACGATTGATATGCGAGGTGGATCAAAGTGGTGGTACCCATTTCTACCTCCGCAAAATTTGTATCTTATGTCGGCGACTCAGTATAGAACTGCCCAGCACACTCAGGTACCGAGCTTCTTGTGCATCGGGCAGTTCTATTTACATTGGACGCTATTAGAAAGAATATAGAAAGCTGAGGTAATTAAATTGTGAGAAAAATAACAGAACATGTTAAACAATTAAAAAGAATGTATGCTCTGGAAGATGGAAGATTGAAGGGAGAAGGCGCTTGGGAAAAACTTCCTTTCTTCTGGTTCCAATTATTTCTATCATATAAGTGCACAAGAAGGTGTAACTATTGTTATTCTTATAATCAAGTCGGTGATGAAAATGAAATGGAAATGAATGAGAATACATTTTCAAGATTATTAGAGTGGATTCCAGAAGTGTGGAAAGTTAATAACGTTAAAGTAAACGCCATTGGTTTTCTTGGTGGGGAACCATTATTAAGAACGGATAGAATTAAGAAAGTTATGGATTCCGCCTATAAAAATACTGATGGTATGCAAGGATTGCTTAATACAAATGCTGATTTAGTGGATTCAGTGAATTGGGATGATCTTGAGGATATCCAATGGATAACAACAAATATTACAGATATTACTATTGAAGAACTATCGAGAAGAATGAAGATAATATGTGAAAGATCAAATGTTATTGGTCAAACAATAGTAGCTACTTTGGATAATTATAATTTAGAGAGAGTTCTTGATATAACAAGATTCGGAATAGAAAATGGATATCGTTTAAGATACAATGGGGATTTATATAGAGGTTTGGAAACTGACTATAATAATAGATTGTTGAAGAAATATCATGAATTATGTGATTTATTGGAAAATTATATTGTTAAGGGATACGATGTTCATACTACTTTCTTGTTGGATACTTTAATTCCTTTATGGGATCTTGAATCTTCTCCATATCCGTGTGGGAAAAGAATTGCTAAGGTATATCCCGATGGAACGATTGGGCCATGTATTAGAGACCATTCATTTAAAACTGGAAATATATTTGAAACAAATCCTTTAAGTAAAATACAATCTGACATTTTTCATTTTGATGTTACAAAACCAGACCTCCCAGATGAATGTAAGGAGTGTGAATCAAGAACTGCCTGTCAGGGAGGATGCCCGCATGATAAATTGTTGTTGACTGGCACTACATCAGGAAAATCTGTTGCATGTAATATTCATAAGGAGATTATTCCAAGATTAAGACGTTTAGATAAATTAAAAAACGAAAATATGTCAAGAAAGTAGACACAAATGTTCAGGTTGGAGCAATAAGCTAAGGAGACTTATAATGTTAAGTATACAGGAAGAAATAATTCTAAAAAGAACTCTAGATAATATTCCAATATTGTCAAAAGAGAGAAAACCCATCCTAGAATGTTTAAGACGGACCTTAGCTGAAGACATTGTTGCACCCGAAGCATTACCGCCATTTGATTACTCTACATGTGATGGATATGCTCTTAGTTCGCACATGACTATTGGAGCTACAAAGAATAATCCTAAATACTTTGCCGTTTGGGGTGAGGTCTGTGCTGGGGCAATTTTTGATGGCGTGGTAAAATGGAACGAGGCTGTAAATATTATGACTGGGGCCCCCATTCCAGAGGGAACAGATTGCGTTATACCACTGGAATTGGCTGAAAAACAAGACAATTTGCTGATAATAATTGATCAAGTTCAAAGTGGAGCGAATGTTCGTAAGGCAGGTTCAGATCTTGCCAGAGGTTCAATGGTAATAAAAAGGGGAACGATTATCAGTCCGTTGGAAATAGGCGTATTGGCAAGCTTGGGAAGAAGTAGCATTGAAATAGTAAGGCGGCCTATAGTATCAATTGCTGCTACAGGCGATGAAGTGATACCCTTGGATGGAAAAAAGGATAAGGGGCAAGTATTTAACTGTAATGCTCTTTGTATTGCCAGTCTGGTATCCAGCTATGGGGGAACACCTCTTTTATTAGATGTTATTCCTGATGATAAGGACAAATTACGCGACAGTATTCTTAGGAGCTTTGAATCAGACCTCTTAATAACGATAGGGGGTACCTCAAGTGGGCTGAAAGACATTGTTTCGGAGCACGGTTTTGAAACAATGACGTTTGAAGATAGCTTTAATCACAACAGATTGCCGTTAACAATATTAAAAGATACGGATAACAGGATACTTCCACATTTAGCTTTGCCGGGAAAACCGGTCGGCAGTGTTATCGTTTTTGAATTTTTTGGCCGATCTGTCCTCGAAAGAATGTCTGGAAGGGGAAATTGTGCTTTAAATTTCTACAACGCTATCATGCAAAACGAAATTCTAAACGAGGGCAAAGCCAACGTTTATGCCCGTGTGAAGTTGAAAAAGAAGCAAGAATTTTATATAGCGTGGTCCACCGGTAAACCAGATCATGATTTAATTTGTGCCAATGTAGAAGCTAATGGCTTCGTATTATTACCGAAAACTGTTGAAAAGGTTTGTATCGGCGATCAAGTGAGTGTGTTGGTTCCAGGTTGGAGTGACATTTAAACAAGGTCTTAGAACAGAGAGTCGGATTTACCAATAATGTGGTAAACTGGCTTTCTGTTTCTTTTAAACTCAGATCGAAGTAATCACTTATAAGTGAGCATTTGTTTTGCAAAATTCCTCTTATTAAGGTAAATTGACTTATAATGTAATTGCAAGCTTTACGTTGCGAAGTTGTTTAATGGTTTGAGAGGATAAGGTGGGTGAATAGTATGCAAAAATCTATGCTAGAAGGTTTAAAGGACAAGTTGCCAGTCGTTCCTGGCATCCTTGGAAAAGAAGATTATTTCAATTCGGCGGTCTTAGTGTTGCTTATGTTAATCAACGAAGAATTTCATTTTGTATTACAAAAAAGAGCTGCCAATATCAGACAAGCTGGAGAGATATGTTTTCCTGGTGGAAAATTTGATCCTGTTCAAGACGCTAATTTTCGGGACACAGCAATAAGAGAAACAGTAGAGGAGTTAGGCGTGACCTCAGACAAGATTAGGATAATTGGAAATCTTGATACCGTTGTCGCAATAATGAATACAACAGTTGACGCATTTCTTGGCATTCTTGATGTATACAGTTTAGAGGAATTACAAATTAACCAGCATGAGGTCGAAAAGGTTTTTGCGATTCCAGTTTCATTTTTTGAGGACAATGAACCGGAAGCTTATAAGGTCAATGTTAGAGTACATCCTTCATACGTAAATCAGGCGGGAGAAGAAGTAACAATTTTTCCGGCGAAGGAATTAGGAATACCAGAGCGCTATCACAAACCATGGGGTTATGCTATGCGTGAAGTTATTGTCTATAGGATAGAAGGAATCACAATATGGGGAATGACGGCAAGGCTAATTAGAGATGTTGTTATAAAATTAAGGGGCTTATAGAGGCCTATTTGACAACTGCCCAAGCAAAGTGGAGTGGAGATCTTCCAAAGGGTTACCATCTTAGTAAATTCAGTAAAGATCTTTTCGCCTCTGCTTCCTAATCGGTAGCGCCTCTCTTACCTCTTCGACTTGGGTCAAATCAAGCTCGACCATCAGTATTCCTGGCCTTTCGTCCAACTGTGCAAGCACATCCCCCCACGGATTGACCGCAAGGGAGTGGCCATAGGCAACATAGGAAGCCTGGGGATCACGGGCTGGAGAAGCGGCGATCATAAAGATCTGATTGTCAAGGGCACGGCTGCGGAACAACAATTCCCAGTGAGCCGGACCAGTGGTCATATTAAACGCTGCTGGGACAATGACTAGGCGGGCTCCATCCTTAGCCATTCTTCTGGTCAATTCCGGAAAACGAATGTCATAGCATATTTCTAAACCGATTTTGCCCCAGGGTGTCTCAAACAGAGTGGCAGCATTACCAGGGGAGAGCACCGAGGATTCAGTAAACTCTATACCATTTTTGACTCGTACATCAAACAGGTGGGCTTTACGGTGCCGGGCAATAATCTCCCCTTGCGGATTAAATACAACACTTGTATTGTAGAGCAGTTCGCCTGACAGTTCTGGAATCGAGCCGCCGACGAGAAAAAGACCATGGGCGCGCGCTAGGCTGACGAGGTGCTTTGTAGTTTCCCCAGAGGGGATTTTCTCTGCGTAGTCCCGAAAACAATGGATGTCATACGGGCAATTAAACATTTCTGGCAAGACTGCCAGTTGTGCCCCCCGAGCTGCTGCGTCCTGTAGCATAATTGCAGCTTGTTTGAGATTTTCTTGCTTATTAGCCTTAACAGGCATTTGACATAATGCTATCTTCAGCATGGTCATCAGTTAGCCCCCCTATAATCCTTTGTTGGTATTGTAAAGACAGTAAGTGAACGACTTCTTAATTAAAGATATTATGAATCTCTTCAGCCTCTAACACAAGAGGGATGGAGGAAGGAGTTTGTCGTCCTCCTTTGTCGATTATAAAGGATATTTCGAGCGAACAGCGAAATAATATATTATTCTAGTTGTTTAACGAAGAACTCTATTAATGAAGGGAACCCACTTAAGGAGGCAACAAGTTTGAGGCCAGAGATCATTCAGAAGCTTAGTGAAATTGTCGGCAAAGACAACTTATATACTTCGTTAGAGGATCTATATTGTTATACTTATGACGCTTCGTTTGTTAAGGCTGATCTTAAGAAGGATTTAGCGGGAGTTGCTGTGTATCCGGGCAACACTGAAGAAGTAACGCAGATTCTTAAGCTTGCGAATCAAGAGATGATTCCGGTCGTTCCACGGGGTGCAGGGTCAAATGTCAGCGGAGGATCTATTTCCGTAGGGGATTGTATCGTCCTGGTGCTTAAGAGAATGAACAAAATACTGGAGATTGACCGGAAAAATTTGATTGCTGTGGTAGAACCTGGTGTGATTACTGGCCAATTACAGAGCGAAGTCGAGCGAATAGGTCTGTTTTATCCACCGGACCCTGCCAGTCAGGCTTTTTCAACGATGGGCGGCAATGTGGCGGAATGTGCTGGAGGACCGCGTGGCGTGAAATACGGAGTGACTCGAGACTATGTTATTGGGCTCGAGGTGGTACTAGCGAGTGGAGAGGTTATGAATACGGGTGGAAGAACGATCAAGAATGTAACTGGGTACGATATGACGAAGCTATTCACCGGTTCTGAGGGAACATTGTGTGTTATAACCAAAATTATTGTTAAACTTATTCCTTTACCAGAAGCGAAGAGCACCATGATGGCGGTTTTCTCTGAGATCGAACAAGCATCTGAGACGGTTTCTGAAATCATTGCAGTTGGGTTGGTTCCTTGCTCCCTCGAATTATTAGACAATATTTATATTAGAAATATCGAGGAATATGCGAAGGTTGGGCTACCCACGGAGGCGGGTGCCGTGCTCTTAATAGAAGTTGATGGGGATTCAGAAATCTTAGCTAAGCAGATTGGCAAGATAGAGCAAATCTGTAAGCGGCTAGGGGCTGTCCAGATCAGGGTTGCCAAGACGAAAGAAGAAGCAGAAGAATTATGGCGTGCACGCCGCTCAGCTTTTGCAGCGGTGTCGAGGGGAAAACCGACCATTATCGGTGAGGATGCGACCGTTCCACGGAGCAGCATTCCGGTTGCTGTAAGGCGTATTCAGGAAGTTGCGGCTAAGTATAATATTAAAATCGCGATACTCGGACATGCCGGAGACGGTAACTTGCATGCCACGATCCTAACCGATGAAACGGATTTGGAGGAGTGGGCGCGGGTAGAAAAGGCCATCGACGAGATTTTTGTGGCGACGGTGGAACTGGGCGGATCTTTAAGTGGTGAGCATGGTATCGGTCGGGCGAAATCTAAGTTTATTACTCTGCAGATCGGGGAGGTTGGACTGAAAGTACAACACCAGATTAAAAAAGCCCTTGACCCTAACAACATTTTAAACCCCGGCGTAATGTTTGGAGCGTGATGAGATGGAACGTTCATTTGAGTCTTGGGAGAAAGAAGTCATCCGCTGCATTCGGTGTGGTGCCTGTCAAAATGTTTGTCCAGTCTTTAAAGAGTTACAGGCAGAATCCACGGTTGCCAGAGGACGTGTGAAGCTGATTCGCGGAGTCATCAATCAAGACTTGGAATTAACTGAGGGCTTTATCAATAAAATGTCGTTGTGTTTAATGTGTAAGGCCTGCGTAGTTAACTGTCCGAGTGGTGTGAAAGTGGACAAACTGGTGGAAGCAGTCCGCAAGGAAATCGTAGAAAGGAAAGGACTCTCTCCGCTTAAAAAATTTATCTTTCGTTTGGTTTTGAGAAACCGTTGGGTGTTCAACACTGGAATGCGGATGGGAAGTTTATTTCAAGGCTTAGTCTTCCGCAAAGGGCCTAATGGCCAAGGAATGTTACCGAGAATGTCACTGGGAATAGATAAAAGAAGACTTCTCTCACCCCTAGCCCCAACACCGTTTAAATTAATGTATCCGGAAGTAAATAAAGTCCCAGAAGTAAAGATGAGGGTAGCCTTTTTTACGGGGTGCATGATCAACTACATTTATACGGATACCGGTCAGGCAGTTGTCAACGTCCTTAAACGCAATGGAGTAGAGGTTGTTATTCCTGCTCTCCAAAATTGTTGTGGTACTCCAGTCCGGATTAACGGGGACTATGAGACGGCTAAAGAGATGGCGAGGGCCAATATTGATGTCTTCCTGAAGGAAGAGGTGGATGCAGTTGTCGTAGCCTGTGGTACGTGTGGCTTAAGTCTGAAGGAAGAGTATGCTGAATTACTCGAGGATGATCCGATCTATGCCGAAAAGGCTAAGCAGCTTGGGACCATGATCAAGGACTTCACGGAACTGGTAGTATCCTTGGAGGGGTTTGAGGACAAAATGGGTCGTTTGCCAATCAAGGTTACCTACCATGATCCTTGTCACCTCCTGAGAGGCTTAAAGGTCAAAGAACAACCCAGACAAATTATCAGTAGTATCCCGGGATTAGTCTTTAAAGAAATGAATAAACCTGATACCTGTTGTGGTAGTGGGGGTTCCTTTAGTTTATATCACTACGAACTTTCAACCTATATCAACGACCATAAAGTAAACACTGTTAATGAGACTGGTGCAGAAGTGTTGGTTACAGGGTGTTCCGCCTGTCGAATGCACATCGCGGACGGTCTGAATCGCCAGGGAGTTCCAGTAAAGGTGATGCATACCGCACAACTTCTGGAAATGGCTTATGAAGCACAGGAACGCACTAGAGGAAATTTGATGAAGGTATAAGGGGGAGAGTAAAGGATGAATAGTTTTAACCTTGCTTATGGTAATGAAACCTTGTCCTTTAGGCTTCCGTCTTCCCTGAACATTAAGGAGATTGAAGCAAATGCCAGTCAACCGATTTTAGATATTGAGCAGGCGATTCTTCAGGCTCTGACTCAACCAATTGGAACGGCTCCACTTATCGAGGTGGTAAAACCAGGGGACAAAGTGGTTATCGTAGTGAGTGATATTACTCGACTATGGGTACGGGCAGATGTTCTTTTACCCATATTATTGGATGTTTTAAATGGTGCCGGAGTGCCGGATAAGGACATTTCGATAGTAACGGCGACTGGTGACCATCGCCTGCAGACGTTAGAAGAACACACGGCAATTTGTGGGGCAAAGATCTTAGCGAGGGTTCCAATTTACGATCATGAGTGTCATGCTCAGGATTTGGTTGATCTGGGCAAATCCTCACTAGGGACACCGATTAAGGTAAACCGTCGGGTATGGGAAGCGGACAAGGTGATTTTGACCGGTGGAATAGCTTATCATTTGCTGGCGGGATTTGGGGGTGGTCGTAAGTCAATTGCGCCTGGAGTTTGTGGCTATGAGATGATTCAACAAAACCATGCTTTGGCGCTTCTGGGAGGAGGTCCCTCGGGACTTAATCCAAACATAGAGACCGGAAAAATGGAGGGCAATCCGGTTGCGGAGGATATGTTAGAAATCGCTCGTCTAGTAGGAGTGGATTTCATACTCAACGTTGTTGTTAACGAGAAGAAAGAATTTGTCTATATTGCAGCGGGTGAACTGTATGAGGCACATTTAGCAGGCTGCCGAGTGACTGAAGAAATATTTGGCATTGAACTCGAAGAAAAAGCTGAATTAGTCATCGTTTCTTGCGGTGGGTATCCCAAGGATACTCAACTTTACCAAGCCATCAAGGCCTTGGACAATGCTAGTTATGCGGTGCGAGAAGGTGGAGTTATTATCCTTATTAGTGAATGTTCAGAGGGGATAGGTTCTCAACCTTTTCTGGAGTTTTTTAATCATGGCGAGGTGGAGGAAATGAATGCTGGGCTCCATGCTGACTTTACAATGCCAGGATTCATAAGTCTGAAAACAGCGAGCATCTGTCAAAAGACCCCGGTTATTTTGATTAGTTCCTTATCAGAGGAGCTGGTTAAACGTGTCAAGATGATTCCGACTCATTGCCCAGCAGAAGCTTTGCAGTTCGCAACTCAAATACTTGGACGTCAACCGGAATCTGTTTATATTATGCCTCACGGTGGCAACACTTTTCCGATTTTGAGTTAGTTTTTACGGTCTTTCTCATGTTTCTATTGTAAGATAGTCAGCCTCCTGTCCCAAAAATGGATAGGGTTTTTTGTTAACATCTTCAACCATTGGGATTAAGATTTACTTTAATCACAATGGTTGATTTAATGAACGGTCACATCGTTGCTGAAACAAGGTATATATATGTGATACTTGAAATTTGATGAGAAGGTGAACGAATAAGGAGATACCTTCCGGTATCCCCTCATACGAGACATGTATTTGTATTGTAGATCTGTTAAACCAATAAATATTTCGACCGAACGTCTTCATTTTCAGCCAATTCCTCGACTGACCCTTCAAAACGTACTTGTCCCCGTTCAAGGACATAACACCGATTGGCCAATTTTAAGGCTGATTTGAGATTCTGCTCTGCTAAGAGAATCGAGATCCCAGTTGAGCATAGCGCGAGAATTTGCTCTTCCAATTCTCGAACAATTAAAGGTGCGAGTCCCTCGGTCGGTTCATCTAAAATTAGAAGCTCCGGATTTCCAAGCAGAGCCCGAGCAATACTTAACATTTGTTGCTCTCCGCCGCTTAAGTTCCCGCCCCTTCGATTCTCTACTCTTTTCAGAACTGGGAATAATCCATGTACTTTAGCCAAATCCCAAGCGCCCGGTTTGATGCCGATTGCGATCTCGAGATTTTCACGTACAGATAAGTCTGCAAAGATCCTGCGGTTATCAGGAACAAAACTAATTCCTAATTTAACCATGCGGTTGGTAGCAATCTTGGTAATTTCCTGGCCTTTAAATAAGATTTGTCCAGTTTTGGGCGGGGCAATTCCAATAATGCTTTTGAGTGTCGTTGTCTTGCCTACCCCATTACGGCCAAGCAGGCAAACAACTTCACCCTTACTTACCTGTAAGGATAAACCGAATAAGATATGGCTTAAACCGTAATAGGTATGAATGTCTCTAACGTCTAGCATAATCCAGTTTCCCCCAAATAGGCATTTTGTACAGCTTTATCGTTTCTGATGTCTTCAGGAAGACCTTGAGCAATTGTTTTACCCTGTTGAAGCACCATAATCTTTTGCGCAACATCAAAGACTAATTCCATATCATGCTCAGTGAGCAGAATCGTAAGGCCTTTTTCCTGGGATAACCGTTTAATCAGATTAACAATTTTGCGGGTTTCTTCTGATGACATTCCGGCAGTGGGCTCATCTAAGAGCAGGAGTTCGGGTTTGCTTCCCAGAGCAATCGCAATTTCCAGGACCTTTTGATCCCCGTAAGATAGGGAGCTACATGAACGATCTTTATATTCAAACAATCCGAAACTCTCCAAAACCTCCAGTGTTTCTTCAATAAGCAGTTTTTTAGAGGGCCTAAAAAAATTCTGATCCAAGCGATGCTTGGCAAGAACTGACGTTTGCACGTTTTCCAAAACCGTAAGGCTAGGGAAAATATTGATTAACTGAAAGGACCTCGCCATTCCTTTATGGCAGATTTTATAGGGAGCCAAGTTCGTAATTTCTTCATTCTGAAATCGGATATGACCGGAATCGGCTTGGAGGTGTCCGGTTATTAAATTGAATAAGGTGGATTTCCCTGCGCCATTCGGACCAATGACTGCCACGACTTCTCCCTTCGGAACCGAAAGCCGAGCATCTGCGATGGCCTGAAATCCCTCGAACGCTTTCCTAAGCTGTTCAACTTGAAGCATCTTAATTCTCTCCTCTCATACTTCGGTTCTTGCCATAAATCTCCATCAAATAACCAAGGATACCTTGGGGCAAGAACAGGACGAGAATCAGTAACAACAGACCAAGGACAAGCAACCAGTATTCGGTGTAAAGACCGACGATCATCGACAAAAGGACTAAAATGCCTGCCCCTAACGTCGGGCCCATAAAAACAGTCAGGCCTCCCATTAAACACATGATCAGAATTTCCGCCGATTTGTTCCAAAATAACAGGGAGGGGGCTACAGATCGTTCCACTAATACAAAAAGGACACCCGCAATTCCTGCAAAGAATCCAGCAATAACAAAGGCTGTCAGGCGGTGCCGCTTAACATTAATGCCGACACTCTCAGAGCGCACGGGGTTATCGCGAGTAGCAAGTAACGTTAGACCAAATGGCGATTTGGATATTACATAGAGAATTACAAGAGCGATGACTAGAACCACAAGTGTCGTATAATAGACTGAATTAATTGAGTACAAAAATTCAGGAACGGGTATCGCATGGATTCCGTTGTCACCATTGGTCAGCGCATTCCAGCGGTAAACAATGGCCCAAACCAACTGCCCTAAAGCTAGAGTAAGCATACCGAAATATAGGCCTCTTAAACGTACGCAAAACCAACCGATCACTAAGGCAATAAGTGCAGCAACCAAGGGGGCGAGCAAGACAGCAACAGCAAAGGGCCAAGAAGTTTTGGTCAGTACGATCGCTACCGTATAGGCACCTACCCCGAAAAATACGCCATGGTGTAAATGCAGAAGGCCTCCATAACCCAGAACCAGATTTAAACTGGTCGCTAGCAAAGCTGTTGTAAAAACAGTCGCTAATAAGTAGACATAATATTGGGTGAGTAGCTGAGGGATCATTAGAAGGATCAGGATTCCTGCTACTGCCAAACCCGGGCCTAGATAGGTACTGAACTTTCCTTTCGGATTATTGATTGATTTAAAGTTATTCGTGGACATATCTATATTCCTTTCTCTACCAGGCAGATTTTAGTAAACCAGAGGGTCGTACGATTAGGAGAACACCCGCAATAATATAAGGGATAATAATGGCAACGCCTGGAATGAATAAGATTCCAAAAGCTTCCCCAACTCCCATAATAATCGAACTAATCAGTGCGCCCCAGATGTTTCCTAAACCACCAATGACCACGATCAAGAAAGCATAAATGATAATGCTAGCATCCATTCCCATCGTGATGGTGGTCGTTGGAGCGATCAAAGCTCCCCCCAACCCAGCTAGCCAGCCACCAAGTGCAAAAACCATAGCAAACACTCGGGTGCTGTTAATTCCTAAAACATCCACCATTTCTCGGTCAGTAGCCGTTGCGCGGCAGATTTTGCCAAGGTTGGTTTTTGATAAGAACAACCATAGACCAAGGGCAACGATAGGCCCCACGCCCAGAAGAAAAGCATTATACCAGGGAAGAGATGCCCCCCATAGATTAAAGGAACCCCTTAAGATGCCGGGGATATCCATAGATTTATATTCTGTTCCCCAAATTATCTTGACAAGATCTCCCGCGATGAGCACTAGAGAATACGTCAAGAGCATCTGTAATAAATGATCTCGGTTATAGATAAATCTAAGCAACCCGCGCTCGATCACTAGACTGATAAACATCACTGCGATCGGAGCAACCAGCAGGGCTAGCCAAAAACCGTTCGGGCCTTGTCCGAAAAATGTTGAGACTGAATACGCGATAAAGGCGCCAAGCATATAAAGTGCTCCGTGAGCAAAATTCGTAATTCTTAAGACTCCAAAGATAAGTGTTAGTCCGGCCGAGACGATAAAGAAAATCATTCCCCTGCTAAGTCCTATGAAAAACTGACTAGCGAGTGTGGCAAAATCCATGGGTAATCACCTCCGTTATTATTGATTTAAAGAAAACTTGGCTAGCGCCCGCGAAGACACTGTCTTCGCACGAATTAGCCTTCTTGCAGACACTGTCTTCGCACATGTTAACTTTGCGGAGAAGCGCTGGCCATGACTCGAAGGTTAATGGGCGGTACCTAGCAGCACCGCCCAAATCAATTTCTTACTTCTTACTTCTTACTTCTGATCACTTATCCTTATTACTTTGACCTAGCTTTTAGGATTGCCTCAACCGAGGGCATAATTTCTTCAGGACTCAAGGTGTGAAGGTCTGTGCCCGTAAAGACCCCATTGACTTTGGCAATCACGCCATAGGACATGGGAATTGCGACCTGATGATCTTCTTTGCGTAAGGTTGCCTTGCCGACTGGAGTATTTATTGTTAATCCTTCCATAGCGTCAATGATCTTTTCCTTATCAGTACTTCCTGCTTTTTCAATTGCTTGACCGAGGAACTGGCCGCCCATGTAACCATATAAGGCGAAGGCAGCGGGTTCGCGGCTATATTCTTTCTTAAAGGCTTCAACAAACGCCTTGTTTTCTGGTGTGTCCGGATAATTAGCCAAATACGGATTTGTTCCCATAACACCCTCTGGCGCTTGATCTCCCAATGGTCTCAAAGTGGCCGGGTCGTAGCAGGTGTGTGCCCAGACTGGTATATCCTGTGTCAGTCCAGTTGCTTTGACTGCTTTCATAAATGCTACCATATCTGCTCCCCCAGTGCCAACCACAAGGACATCGGGTTTAGCACTGCGAATAGCATTGATGTAAGGGGTGAAATCAGTTTCCCCGACACGCCACCAAGTTTCACCCATTTTCTGAACATCTGGTTTAAGGGTCGTCAGGTTAGACCAGAGGTTATCAATCACAGAGTGACCATATTCATAGTCGCTACCGGCTAACCAGACCTTTTTATAGGGAGTCTTGGAGAGCTGGACAGCACCTGCTTTGCCAATGATCGCTGTATTTGGTAACGTGCTAAATACATAGCGATGACCTGCGGCGCCCGTAGTCTGAGCACTCATTCCGCCCCATACAATGAAGGGCACTTTAGATTCTTTAGCATATTGCGAAACAGCTAGTGAGCTTGCACTATTCGTAGTTCCTGCTAGAAAGTCAACGCTTTCTTTCATAACCAGTTCTTTTGCCCAGCTTGTTGATTTGTCCGGTTTAAATTCGTCGTCACGGGTGACAAATTCAATCTTCGGACCCCCTTTAGCGGCAATTTCTTTGACTGCCAGTTTAAAGCCATCTAAAGAGTCTTTCGCATATACAGCAGCACCGCCAGTATATGTATCTACGATGCCCACTTTAATGGCTTTTTTCTCTGTAGTCGCTTTTGGACTGCTTCCACAGCCTGAAACCATTAATGCAGCAATCAGGAGCATGGACCCTAAACGAATCAAATTGCTTGACTTTTTCTTGCCTACCATACTTACCATACTATTTCCCCCTTAATTATTTTTCTCTTGTTAAACACAAGTAGAGATATTTCCATACTATAACTTTCCCTGTCTAGCCAGTGTTGCTCTCCATCCTACCATACTTCCTTTCTCTTGATTAATTCCTTAAAGCGTCGATTCTCAATACTATGTTCTCCAACGGATAAGGCTTCACGCTTAAAAAGAATATGTTAAAATTATAACAGGTGTATGTTGAACAGACAATACTAATCTACCCATCTTCTATCCATACGCAGGCACACCCGGATTCGGCAAAGGTATCTTGGAAAATTGCTGATCCCTGGGAAGGTTATTTATCCAATCGTAAGACTCCCACTTCTACAAGTGGGAGTGGTCCCCCCGTACTCTGCTTCGGTGGGGGTAGACTCCCCCACCGAAGTCTCGATGTTCAGCTTTAGCTGAACGAGTTCACTGTACGGCTACCTTAAAGTATGGTAGCATTGAGGCTGTAAGAATGTAGGGGGAATATAAATGTTAACCTTAACCTTAAAAATCGAATTTGTGAAGTTTTTAAAGGAAAAGTTTCTAGGAAAGCACTTGAAAAGTATAGAAATTATTGGTGTCGTAGAATGTGATATGGACTTCGGTGTTGTAGGAAATATTGATGTGATGGATGATAAGGTTTCAGTATGGGGGGTTGAGACGGGAGTTTTTTGGATTAATTTAAACGATATTCTTGTTGTTAATTATAAACCAAGAGATGAAGATGTATGTCTGCTGATAGAAGCTAAGAATAATGTTGAAGTACGCTTTAGAATAGAATAACGATAGGGTTCTGATAAGGTTGAAAGAAACGAACAAGGCTATAGCTTAAGTCCTCCAGTCTTGTTCGTTGTAAACTTAAATTTCCAAATTGCAATCATTACTGGGCAATCACGCGTCTTGCGCCATAATACCTACTAGACCAATACTGACTATTAATGCTTGCATAGGAAACGCCGCTATTTGATGAGTTGATCATTATGCCATTACCCACATATATGCCGACATGAGATGGGCCTGGTAGATAGGTTGAAAAGAAAACTAAATCACCAGCTGCTAATTTATCTCTCGGCACGCTCTGTCCTTCCCCATATTGATCCCAAGTTACCCTAAATAGTTTGATCCCAAAGTGTCCATAAATATACTGGACATAGCTTGAGCAATCAAATTGTGGGTAAGTTCCTCCCCAGGTATAGGGTACGCCAAGAAAATTTGCGGCAAAAGATAACAAATCCCCTACCTGTCCATTTAATTTGACAGGGGTGCTAATTGTTCCTTGTGAGTTAGCAGAAGTCTGTTGAGAAGCCAGTATTTGAAGATACTTTGCTAGTTCGGCCGGTTGAGCTTGCAGTTGTTCGGCTGTAATTAAGCGCTGAGTATCGCTAGTGTTTTGCTGACCGCGGCTCTGTGCTTGTAAGGACTGAAGTTCAACCTGAGTAAGTGAAGTAATTAAACTAGTCTGCTTGGCCATTGCCACACTCAGAGCATCTAATAGTTGCTGATTAGACTGTACTCTTTCAGTTAGTTTATTGATTTCGTCTTGTTCTAAATCATGCTTTGCTTTTATTGCATTCGAATTCTCAGCTATCTTGATATTAAGATCTCGATAAAAATTAAGAATTGTATCAATATAGTTGAATCTATTGATCAATTCACCAAGGCTTGTTGACCTTACCAACAAACTTACATACGTCATATAAGGAGTATCCCCATCAGTGTACTGATTTTTAATGTAGTTTCCAAGGGTTTCAGTGTCTTGCTTTTGCTGATCTGCTAACTTTTGTTGCTCCGCAGCTAGATCTTCTATTGTTTTTTTGTGTTGCTCGATAACTAGGTTATCCTGATCAATAGCGCTTTTCAAGACATCAACTGATTCTTGAATTGACTCTGCTTGGGTTACTGCAGAGTCCTCTTGCTGTTGAAGCACGTCAGCTTGATCTATAAGAGAACTAGATTCGTTCTTCAAAGTACTGGGGCTATCATTAAGAGTAGTTGCATAAACAGGTTGTATGAAAGAAGAACAAATTAAAATAGGTACAAGTATACTCAAAAATAAGCGCTTAATTATAAAAACTCTTGAATAACCCATATCTTATTTATCCCTCCTTTAACCGAACTAGTAAAAAACAGAATTCGCCCGACTTAATTAGATTAACAGAGAGCTACAAAACACACAATGGAACATTTTCCCGTGAAACTAGATCTAATTTACTATTTTGATCCAAATCGTAAGACTCCCACTTCTTCAAGTGGGAGTGGTACACCTTATTCTGCTTTGGTGACGAAAGCCTCCAGTACGATAGTCTCCAGTGGAGAGTATCGCCGAAAGCGCACAACCCTTAACGAATACTAAACGCTGTAGGATAGGGTTTCGCCGAGCCGCCTTTCCCCATAGGAATACCTAGCGGCGAAGGAGGTAGAGTCCATCCTACGGCGCACAAGTATTCGTCTATGGTACAGCGCCTTCGGCGTAAGTCTCCACAGGAGACTTACGTCACCGAAGACTCGATGTTCAACTTTAGTTGAACGAGTTCACTTTCCAAGTAATTATAAATTATAATCGATTTGAGAATTTCAGTGACAATCCAAACTTGTCATGACGGTGGGAACATGGTAATAATAAAAAATAAGTTAGGAGAATTATATGGAGAGAATTGCAGTAATATCAGATATTCATGGAAATATGCCTGCACTAGAATCTGTATTAGAGGATATTAAGATCAGAAATATTGAGAGAGTGTTTTGTCTTGGAGACTTAGCAGGCAAAGGTCCTAGTTCAGCCGAGGTAGTAGATAAAATTAAAGAATATTGTGAAGTGGTGATTAAAGGTAATTGGGATTATTATATTTCAGAAAAGGAAGGTAATGAAGTTACAATTTGGCATCAGAAAAGACTTGGGATTGAGAGACTAAAATATATGAAGGCGCTACCAATGTATAAAGAATTTTTTATCAGCGGTAGGTTATTAAGACTATGTCATGCTTCTCCAAATGATCTTTTTCATAGAGTCTACATTTCAACTGAACAAAGTAAGCGAATAAAATTGTTTGAAGCAACACCAACACTTAATATTGAAGCAGATGTGGTAGGATATGGAGATATACATGGTGCTCATATAGATCATTTCCAAGGAAAGACAATTTTTAATGTTGGAAGTGTTGGTAATCCACTTGACATAAACCAAGCATCGTATGGAATAATTGAAGGCAAATTGCATGATAAAAATAAACGGCCATTTGCAATATCTATTGTTAGAGTACCTTATGACATAGAATTGGCTATTGACCAAGCAAACTCTACAGATATGCCTGAGAAACAAGAATATATTAACGAATTGAGGACTGCGATATATAGAGGTAGGAAAGCCTAAGAAGCTGGAAGCCACAAGTTTAACACAATAGATGGGTAAGAATTAAGGATAATAATAAACAGGGTATCGGGAGGCCTATATAATTGCAAGGGACGACTTATATTATGACTTACAGATAAAATATGGAGGGAATGAGTTCGCTTCTGTGTATTTATCCAAATCGTAAGACTCCCACTTCAAGTGGGAGTGGTACACCTTATTCTGCTTCGGTGGGGTAGAGTCTCCCACCGAAGACTTGATGTTCAACTTTAGTTGAACGAGTTCACTGCGGGAGGTTTATATATGCGCCTTGTGATTTTTGATTTTGATGGCACAATTCATCTCGAGGAAACTCCACGCATCTTCTTGCGGGTCTTAAGTCAAAACAAAGGGATGCGCAAAAAGATCCGCAAGTTCTATATTTCGATGTCTTGGGTATATATCTTGTATCATTTTGGACTATGTCGTAAATTAGCAATTAGGCGGGTTTTAAGCGGTATAGCAAATATGATGCGTGGGATGAGTGAGACTCAAATAAAAGAATTTTTCAAACAATGTCTAGATATGGCAAGAGTGAGTTTTAGTCCTGTATCACTTAGTCGGGTCAAGACTCACCTCGAGTCAGATGATCAAATTTTGCTTCTCTCAGGTGCTTTTTCGCAGTTTGTTGCTTTGGTTGCCAGAGATCTGGGTATGAAATTTTGGCTAGGGACCGAGATTGAATTATTGTCCGGCGTTTGCACTGGACGAATAATATCTATCATGAATGGACCCTCCAAGGTACAGGCCCTGGAAACTTTTTTGCAGGAGCAAAAGAAGGTAGGGGTGATTTTTGACATGCACGAAGCTTATGCTTATGCTGATTCAATCCAGGATCTACCCCTGCTATTGCTCGTTGAACACCCAGTGGCCGTTAATCCGGACCAAGAGCTAGAAAAAGAAGCTAAATTAAGAGGGTGGGAAATAATCAAGGATAATTTCCATCGAGGTTAGTAACATCCGAATAGAGAAGGACATTAGGGGAAAGTGAATAACACAAAACAAAGAGAGTTACTTTTAAGGTACTCTCTTTTTCTTTATACAGGAGTTGAAAATTATTAGAATTTGTTGTATAGTGTTCTTATATAGGAACACTATATGAATAATTCGATTTGTACTAAGTATTGATTTACTGTTTTAAGTAGTGAGTTTTAACTACCGAAAGATGAGTTTATAAGTGATCATTGATTTATCTTACTTATGGTGAAAGGTTAGGAGTATCAACGATATGGAAATTATAGAATTGCTGATGAATTTTAATCTCACAAAACAGGATGCCACAATTTATGTAACACTTATAGCGGAGGGTGATCTTACAGGCTATGAAGTAGCAAAACTCACGGGAATTTCACGTTCAAATACCTACATTGCCCTTGCGGGTTTAGTTGAAAAGGGCGCTGCACATGTTATTGAGGGTAATGCAGCGCGCTATACTCCCGTACCAATTGCTGAGTTTTGTGATAATAAAATCAGAAATTTGCAGGAGATAAAACTAAGCCTAATAAGAAATATGCCCAAACGAAAAGAAGTAAACGAAGGGTACATTACTATAAAAGGTAAAAAAAATGTAGTAAATAGAATCACAAAGATGCTAATTGAAGCTGAGAAGAGAGTTTATATTTCGCTATCAGGCGAAACCTTAGATTCAATTAAGCCACAATTAAATCAAGCAGTTTCAAGAGGTCTAAAAGTTGTAATACTTACTAATCCACCCTTTGAACTTAGCGGTGCAACAATTCATTACGTTGAAAAAGCTCAAGATCAGATCAGACTTATTGTGGACTCTGCAAATGTGCTTACAGGAGATATTTTTGATGGGGATAGTTCCACTTGTCTTTATTCAAAAAAGCAAAACCTAATTGATTTGTTTAAGGAGTCGCTAACTAATGAAATAAGACTTATAGAATTAATGAAAAAGAATGGGGTAACAAAATGAAAAAGACATTTGTTAGTTTAGAGCAATTAAAGCAAGTCGTAAAAAAATATCCAACCCCTTTCCATCTCTACGATGAAAAAGGCATCCGAGAAAATGCCCGCAGATTAAAACAGGCATTTTCATGGAATAAAGGTTTTAAGGAGTATTTTGCTGTTAAGGCTACGCCAAATTTATCAATCTTAAAGATATTAAAAGAGGAGGGCTGTTATGTAGATTGTTCAACATTGACTGAACTTTTAATGGCTGATACCGTGGGATTTAATGGAGATGGAATAATGTTTTCAGCAAACGTTACGCCTAAAGAGGATTTGCTGTTGGCACGCAAACTTAAGGCCATCATTAACTTAGATGATCTTACAGATATTGATTTTTTAGAGAATGTCGCAGGTATTCCCGAAACAATTAGTTGTCGATATAATCCGGGTGGTACATTTGCTTACAACAACGTCATCATGGATACCCCCGGTGAAGCAAAATATGGTTTTACATTCGCGCAATTAATCGAAGGGTTTAAAAAACTCCAAAACAAAGGGGTAAAGCATTTCGGGTTGCACGCCTTTTTAGCAAGCAACACCGTAGATAATGAATATTATCCTGTACTTGCTAAACTGCTGTTTGAAACAGCGGTTGTTTTAAACCGAGAGACGGGAGTAGATATTGCCTTTATCAATCTTTCGGGGGGCATTGGTATTCCATATCACCCAGAACAGCAACCCGCTGACATTTTTGCCATCGCTGAGGGTGTTCGCAAGGCCTATGAGGAAATTCTCGTTCCTGCAGGAATGGGCGATGTTGCGATATACACTGAGCTTGGACGATTTGTGTTGGGGCCTTACGGTTGCCTAGTTACAACTGTAATCCACGAAAAGCACATCTACAAGGAGTATATTGGAGTCGACGCCTGTGCTGCCAACCTCATGCGCCCCGCAATGTACGGTGCCTATCATCATATTACGGTTATGGGTAAAGAAGATGGACCCTGCAGCTATAAATATGATATTACCGGCGGTCTGTGTGAGAATAACGACAAATTTGCCATCGACCGTATGCTACCTAAAATTGAGCTTGGCGATTTAATAGTTATTCATGACACAGGTGCACATGGCTTTGCAATGGGTTATAACTACAACGGTAAACTACGGTCTGCTGAAGTTTTGTTAAAAAAGGACGGTTCGACAGAATTGATACGCCGCGCGGAAACACCGGCCGATTATTTTGCAACGTTTAAATTTTAAAGATGATGGAAATCATCATTTGGCTCAGATTACTACGGGTATAAGTAGAATGACGTCAAAATAAGAATGGACTGGGGCTGTACTAAAAAGGAGAATATTACTAGTTTTCTTAAATGGGTTTTATCCGAGGAAGGACAAAGTCTAGTCAAAAAAACCGGATACGTGCCTGTTAACTAGAGCTTAAAAATCTTTATAAGATTTTTAACATACAAATGGATTCATCCATATCCTTGTATTGTCCATAGTTCTCAATCACAGCATACCCTGTTTTATAGTACAAGCCCATCGCTTCAATTAAAGGAGCTCCCGATTCCAATACCAATTTATAAAAGCCCTTTTCTTTGGCACGTTTTTCTAAAAGGCTCATTAATTGCTTTGAAACACCTTTCCCACGATATTCCTTTTTAATGAACAACCGCTTAACCTCAGCGATTCCTCTTTCGAAGAATTTGAAACTAGCACAACCAATAGGATTATTATTTTCATAAGCTAAAACTACATCATGAATATCTTCCAAAGTATTGTATTGAAGATACTGTGTTCGGTTTTCTTCCCCTCCCACAAGATCATTAAGGTAAGCATCTAACAAATGGCACAGTTTAATAAAGTCTTGATTACGACCATCGGTGTATAGAAATTCCATAGTTGCCCTCCATAAACAATCATTTATGTGCGACTTCTACAAGGCGGATACTATGAAGCAAAGTACAAAACCAACGAAAATAGAAGTTATTATCTTTGAACACTAACAGAGATTAATAACTTCTACTTTTCATTGGACTTGTTACTCTTTAACAAGAATTTTTGTAACCTCAGCAATGTATAAGGTATGATGATCAATATCTGGATACCATTTTTCGTTCAGTTCTGGAACAGTAAAACATTCTGGACTAAGCTCTTGGGCATACAATTTATGGCAGAAGATTACGATATTTCCCTCTTCGAAATAAGGCGTATCACTTATATTGAGTACGGTTAAATTTGATTTTTGAATTTTATCTTCGTCTCTGCCTGATACAGTGCCTAGATAACTCAGTTGCTTCTTGAAACTGTCAGCAAAAAAGGTAAGTGAAAATGTGTTGGAATTATCAATAAACTCCTTGGTGTAGCGTTGTGGACGGATTACGATATAGGCTACATTTTTACCCCACATTACCCCAAAGCCACCCCAAGAGGCAGTCATCGTGTTAACCTTTCCGTCTTTTTCCGCGGCGATCAGCATCCAATCTTTTCCTATAAGTTTAAATGGACTATGCTCAAATTGCTCTGGATTTACTTCCTTAAATTTAGACATTTCAAAATCTCCTTTTTATAAACTTTATTATGCAAAGCTGCTATTTGCAATTATAATTTATATATGTAATAAAGCATAGTATTCGTGCAGGCTCATTATGATATGCACAAGAATGTCGAGGAGATAAAATTGGAGTATTTTTCAAACATCGCCTTGGGCTTGTGTTGGTATTTTTATCAAACTAATGCTAGAGTGAAACTCGGTATTAATTAGCCTTGTATTAGTTGGTAAGAATGTAGTATATTTTACAGAAATAACTGTTATGGAAGGTGTGCAATGGTTAAGTTAGTATCCGTTAAGAAGCACTTTAAACAGGTGATACTGATCTTAGTTCTATTATTGATTCTGGCTAGTACCACCGTGCTTGTGATCAATCAGAACGTTAAATCAGTAGGAACAAACTACATCGTTAACTCAAACGAAGTCCCTAACGCTGATGCCATTCTCATCTTAGGAGCTTATGTCTTTCCCAACGGAACGGTATCGACCATGCTCAACGATCGATTAACGACTGGATATGAACTTTACGAGCAAGGGAAGGCCCCTAAACTCATCGTGAGTGGAGATCACGGACGGAAGGATTACGATGAAGTTAATACTATGAAGAGCTTTTTAAAAGACAAAGGGGTCCCGAATCAAGATGTCTTTATGGATCATGCCGGTTTTAGTACATATGAGAGTTTGTATAGAGCAAGAGATATCTTCGAAGTAAAGAAAGTAATCATTGTTACGCAGGAGTATCATCTGATGAGAGCAGTTTATGTAGCTAGGGCATTAGGGATGGAAGCGTATGGTGTTGCTGCTGACAGACGGGATTATGGACAGGCTATGAAGATGTATAAGATCAGAGAAATTGCAGCAAGGAACAAGGATTTCGTGTGGACAAACATTTTTAAACCGAAACCGACCTTTCTGGGAGATGCAATACCAGTTATGGGTGACGGAAAGGCAACCGATGATAAGTAATAGAGAATGGTCGATGCGATTTAAAGGTTAGAACTATGACAGAAGAGGGAGTGTACCATGAATTCTGAACTAAAACGGTCTGTCTGTCCCTATGATTGCCCGGATGCGTGTGGGCTGTTAGTGGAAGTTGTTGACGGTCAAGCAGTGAAGGTAATGGGGGATCCGGAACATCCTTTTACTAAAGGAACGCTATGTCCTAAAATGTTACATTATGAACGGACCGTTCATTCTCCTCAGAGGTTAACCCAACCTCTACAGCGCATCGGAGAAAAAGGAACGGGCCAGTACAAGCCTATTAGTTGGGACGAAGCAATCCAAGTCATTACCGATCGTTGGCAAGGGATTAGGGCTCAATATGGCGCGGAAGCAATTTTACCGTATTCTTATGCGGGGACGATGGGTACAGTCCAACGCAATTGTGGAGAGGGGTTTTTCCACCGCTTGGGTGCTTCTAGATTGGACCGCACGATTTGTTCCTCCTCTAAGAGTTATGGGTGGGCGTCTGTTATGGGAGATACCCTAGCGCCTCACCCAGATGAAGTTGAAAAAAGCGATTTTATACTTTTATGGAGCACTAATCTCTTGGCAACAAACCTCCACCTAATGTATTATGTTCGAGAAGCCAAAAAACGTGGTGCTACGGTTTGGCTCGTTGACACCTATGAAAATCCTACTGCCCAAATAGTTGATAAGGTCATGTTGGTACGGCCTGGGAGCGATGGCGCTTTGGCTCTTGGCATCATGCACATCCTGGATCGCGAAGGGTGGATAGATCAAGAGTTTATGGACAAGTATGTTCAGGGTTTTGAACAGCTGCGATCAGAAGTTTTGCCCGATTATCCACCGGCTAAAGTAAGTCAGATTACAGGGATCGAAGTTAGGTTATTAGAAGAAATGGCGGTTCGTTACGGGAAAGCCCACGCACCTTTTATTGTCTTGGGATCGGGGCTTTGTCGTTATGGCAACGGGGCAATGACGGTTCGCACGATTACCTGTCTTCCAGCACTGGTTGGAGCTTGGAGCAAGCCGGGAGGCGGGTTGCTCGCCAGTATTTCTACTGGAAAGGCATTTCATACCGATCGCGTTACTCGCGAAGATTTATTAAAAGAGCCGACCAGAGTTGTGAATATGAATCAACTCGGTAATGCGCTGACGGAATTATCAAATCCGCCGATTATGAGCTTATTTGTATACCACTCCAACCCAGCAGTCGTAGCCCCTGACCAAACGATGATCATCAAGGGACTTATGAGGGAGGACCTATTTACTGTCGTTCATGAACGATTTATGACGGATACGGCTCGCTATGCTGACATCATCTTACCAGCTACAAGCTCCTTAGAACACTCGGATATCTACCGCTCCTATGGCCATTATGGCATCCAAAGAGCGGCAGCGGTTATTCCACCGGTTGGCGAGTCTATATCTAACTGGGAGGTTTTCCAGTTGCTCGCCCAGGCTATGGGTTTTGAGGAGTTCTTCTTCAATCAAACTGCTGATGACCTTATTAATCGATTGATTAATCCACCGACACCATGGCTTAAGAGTGTGGATCTGGCCAAACTTCAAGCAGGTCGTCCCGTCGAACTCTCCTTGCCTGAGAATTACAAAACAACCTTCCTTACCCCTTCTGCTAAAATTGAATTATATAATCCCAAAGATGCTCAGCCCTTACCAAACTATTTCGAACCTTACGGGGACGATGCCCCATTCTATCTAATGAGTACGCCGAGTTTGTATTCGCTGAATTCTTCCTTTAATGAGCGCCCCGATTTGCTAAGTAAAAAGGAAGCGGCTTATCTTCAAATGAATGTAAAAGATGCAGAAAACAAGAATTTGCAAGATGGTCAAAAAGTGATCGCCTTCAACGAGCGAGGTGAGGTACAGTTTATTCTCAAGCTAACAACTAAAGTTCCCGTAGGAGTAGTCGTTACCGAAGGCCTCTTTTGCAAAGAACAGGCGCTCGGAGAACATACCGTAAATGCCCTAACTTCTCAGCGGCTAACCGATAGAGCAGCGGGAAGTACTCTTTATGATGTAAAAGTAGATGTTAGATTGGCTTGAAAGCAAGATAGGTAACGAGAGCAACAAGGTTGGAAGCACTTAAGCTTCCAACCTTGTTTTTGGATATTCTTAACTTGCTCATAGATAAGCAAGACTAGACTAACAAAGGAAATGGGTATTATTTAACAATAAGTAAGGGGCAAAGGGAATGAGCCATTATGCGTTGCGTAACACTTCCTATAATTGCTCCACCAATGGCTCCATGGCCACTAGTTCCCATGATTACTAAGTCAAAGTCTCTTCTAATTTCGTCTAAGATACATATCGCAGCGTTCCCGGGTATGTGTTTCTTAGTTAAATCGATGTCTCCGACATCAAGGCCTTGCAGTGTAATTTCTAAGGCTAAATCACCGTTTTTATCAATTTGGTCCTGATTAATATCGATGCTATAGCCTGCAGTATATCCATAGTAAGCTTCCTGGGTCATGGTCACGTGGAAAAGCTCTACTTCAGAATTAAACTTTTTGGCAAGTTCTAAGGCTGTTTTGAGGGCATGACGTGAAGGTTCAGAGCCGTCTGTGGGTACTAAAATTCTTTTGAACATAGAATTTATCCTCCTTGTCTGTGTTCATTGCCATTCGGTATAAAAACAAAAATATTATCCTTAAATCTATTTAAGAAAGCCGTTGAGGATTGTATCCTCTGCTTCCTTCTCCGAAAATCCCAGCGACATTAATTTGATTAACTGCTCTGATTCGATTCTTCCAATGGCAGCCTCATGAACAAGTTGTGCTTCACTATGATAGGCAGAGATCCTCGGGGTTGAAAGAACTACAGCATTATGCATAATAATAGCATCACATTGGATATGACCGCGGCATTTGTTTTTCCCGGCTAAATCGAAATAGAAAACTTGTTTAGAATTGTCTTGTGCAACAGACCGCGAAATAATCTGAGCTGAAGAATCTGCACCTAATAACTCAACATTGATACTGGAATCCGCTTCTTGATCCAAGTAGGTCAAGAGACGCTCCGTGACTACAAGCTTGGCATTACCCATCAGCCGGATATCCGTCTCTCTGTTTGTGCGGTCAATTCCTTTAATTTGAATCAGCTCGAGTTCGATAACGGCCCCTTCCTCTGCCTCAATAACCGTCTTGGGATTTAATACTCGTTGTCCTTTTCCTTCACCCTGACCATAGTGCTTTTCGACATACTTGAGTTTAGCCCCTTTTCTAACATAAAAGGTGTGTATTCCGTCATGCTGGGATTTGTGGGTTCCGGAATTATGGATTCCACATCCAGCTATGATCTCCACGTCTGAGTATTCTCCAATTTCAAACGTATTATAGACAACATCATTGATGTTCTCTTCCGTCACAATAACCGGAATATGAACACTCTCTCCTTTGGTATAGGGCTTTACAATCACATCAATCCCCGACTTATCCTGTTTGGTGATGATATCAATATTTGCAGTCGTATTTCGCTGTACCCCCTGGCCATTTTTGCGGATATTGAAAGCCCCTTGGGGGATCTCATGAAGATCGGCCACTTTCTCCAGCATCAGTTTATCCAAGGCATTCAGCATTCTGACCAACCCCTTTCTCACACTTTGTACTACACAAACAAGTATCGTTATTCAAAATTCCAGCAAGAATTATATCTTTTTTGGATTGCGCACTGATCGTACCATTAGCCATGATAATTATTTCATCTGCCAGCTCCATGATCCGTTCCTGGTGGGAAATGATCACAATCGTAGTATCATATTGCATGTGGATGTTTTTAAATGTTTCCGCAAGCTTTTGAAAGCTCCATAAATCAATCCCTGCTTCTGGTTCATCGAAAACTGCAAGCTTTAGATTTCGGGCCAGCACGGTAGCAATCTCGATCCTCTTCATTTCTCCCCCTGAGAGGCTGGAATCCATATCTCTGTCGAGATAATCCTGGGCGCATAAGCCTACATTATAGAGTAGATCGCAAATATTTACTTTTTCGGGATTATAGGAGGCTGCCATCTTGAGAAGATCTTTAACTTTAATGCCTTTAAAGCGTGGCGGACTCTGAAAAGCATACCCTATACCCAAGCGAGCTCTATCTGTAATAGTTAAATCGGTGATTTCTTGACCATCGAGCAAGATTTTACCTGAGGTAGGATTATAGACTCCCATAATAATCTTGGCCAGAGAAGATTTCCCTCCACCATTTGGCCCCGTGACAACATATATTTTTTTATCGTAAAATCTAAGACTTATGTTTTTTAGAATCTCAGTACCCTTATCTCCTTCTATTTCCAGAGATACTCCCTGTAAATCAAGCATGACTTCTCCTCCTTTGTGCTTATCCATGTTTTAGAATAACATAATTCAACATTATATTGTAGTAATACGCAAATATTTTGATGAGTTGGCGAAACTCCACGGCAATCCAATAATTACCAGAATATAATAAGAGGCATTGGGCGATAATATGATCATAAGGGTATGTAATGGTTGAGTCAAGATTTATATATGCTCATTATTGGGTATATATGGGTCGGCCAAAGAGTATATAGGTGGTAAAACGCTTGTATATAGTCGGAGGGAAGATCTTTTATGGTTAGGAAAAGCTTTACTACAGTCTACCGATTGTTTTAGGGTTCCAACTTATCGTAAAGGGTCGAGCTAAGATTTTGCAGGGTGTTGAGTTTTTCTTACTCAACCATATGTCGGTTGATGTATGTATGTGTAAGAAAGTCGGTTATTTACAGCCGAAAGGTTGTATGTAGCTGTGTAGATATCTTGTAAGGTCGAACGACTCATTAATATAGGCTGTGACTTGCTTGGTATTGGTCGAAAGATCATTATTGGGTAATAAGTGATCTATATTGGTGTTAGGTAGATCATTACGTGCTCTTATAAAAACCCACTAATCTATTTTAGCGGGGTTTTTTACGTCTCAATAAGGTTACCAAGGTCCTGTAAGGGCAATCTAAGAAGTCCCTGTAGGGAAATTCATGAACTGTCCCTACAGGGACTCCTTTTACACAAATAAAAAGGCTATTGCCATAATGGCATAGGCTGATAAAAGTTGTGCTCCTTCTAGCCAGTTAGAGCGGCCATCCATGCTAATCATGGCGGTAATTACAGTAGCCATAATGATGACTACAAGTTCATAGCTAGTAAATAACAGGTCCAATGGTTGACCCAAAAAGTAGCCCAAAAATACTAACAGAGGAGCAACAAAGAGGGCAATCTGAGTGCTTGAGCCGATGGCGATTTCCAGACTAATCTCCATTTTATTCCTTAAGGCCATCAGGACGCTAGTGGAATGCTCTGCCGCATTGCCAATGATGGGGATAACTATGACTCCAATGAAAAGTTCGCTGATGCCCAAGGTTTTCACTACAGGTTCAATTCCTTCCACCAGAAATTCACTTTCTAAGACAACTAAGATAGTCGCAACGATTAAAACCATTAATGCTTTAAGTTTCGACCAGTTTGGAGTTTCTGGATGTTCTAGGCTAGGACGGAAAACATCCTTGTGCGTATGAAGAGAAAAAATTAAACTAAGTACGTAAACGAACATTAAGACAGCAGCAACTCCTAGGCTAAAGGGTTCCGCGCTGGGATTAGTATGTGTTTGAAGAAAGACCGCGGGAATGATCAATCCCGTAACAGCCATAAGCAACATCGAAGTATGCATACCTGCAGCTGCTCTATTGAATTTCTGAGTCTTATACTTAAAACCGCCTAGGAGCATGCTTAAGCCTAGGACCAAGAGAAGATTGCCTATGATAGATCCGGTTATCGATGCCTTGACCACTTCATAAAGGCCTGCTTTTAGGGCAAAAATAGTGATGATGAGTTCTGCCGCATTACCAAAGGTAGCATTTAACAAGCCTCCAACTCTTGGACCAACATAGAAGGCTATTTCTTCAGTGGCTTTGCCCATATAGCCCGCAAGTGGGATTATACTTAAACCAGCAGCAACAAATAGTAAGACGGGCGAGTAATCCGATAGTTGCAGAAAAAAACTAATGGGAATAGCTAAAAGTAATAAATTAAGAAAATTCACCAATTTTTCCTCCTTAGTTCCGATAAAATCGTTCTATATAATTAAAATCTATTTGTGTAGGTGTGTCAAATAGAAGGAGTGAAAAGATATCTTACTAATTTAGTAAAGGGACAAATTTAAGCCAGCACAAAGTGCTGGCTTAAATTTGTTTTCAATGGCTTATTGACCTTAGGAAAGCGAAGCACAAGGTCCTACGGCACATTTGCCGCAAATATCACATAATCCTAAGTCCGGAAATTGCTTGTCAACTTCTAACAAATGAGCATAACATTTATGTTTGTCCAGGCCTTGGACCGTCAAAGCTCCAGTAGGACAGTTGTTAACACAAAACTGACATTTGGAATCTCTAAGATAGAGACAGTTCTCTTGTGTAGGTCGTGGGGTGGGTGGAATTTCAGCTGAAATAACTGTACTGCCAAAACGGCCGCCGCAGCCTGACGAGGTAATTAGCATATGATTAATTCCGAAGGTACCCAACCCGGCAACAAACCCTACGCTTTTATTTGACCAACGCGCCGACAGATCCTGTTCATTAAAATTATGGGTAGCAGGCTGAGTCACCACATTTATGCCGAGGGCCGTTAATTCTCGTTTGAGTTCAGCACTAATGGTCGCGATGAGGGTGTTCGTTTCTATATAAGCCACAGCCCATTCTCTAGCGATTTGGGGATTTTTTCGATTAGCAATTATGATAGTCTTGGCAAAGGGCAAGAAGAAGGATATAACCGTTTGAGCATCAGGGAGGAGTTCGGTGGGATGCAAATGATGAGGACCAATGATTTCTTTCATTTGGTTAAACAACGGGTCATGGGCAGAAGCGAATCCAACCAGTGGTTTGCGGTATTGAGTAATAGTGTCTGCATTTTCAGTTTGGTGATTGATTAATTCTATAACTTTTTCAGCTAGGTTTAGCAAGCGCTCCATCTCCGATCTTAAACTAGAAATCTTACTAGCATTTTAGCATGTCTTGCTTGAAATTACAGTGCATTTTTGTAGCAGGCAAAATATTTAAAAAATGGGAAAATGGGGTGCCGATCGGAGCAATTGTAACTTTAGGCTTAATCTTGGATATAAAATGGCGGCCTGCATTTCTGTGCAAGGCCGCCTTCTATCGATCTACTTCATCATTCCTACCACTAGGGTCCCTCTTTTTCCCATGGTCAAATTCTTTTGGGCTTGGGTAAGGGGTCGACCAGCTTTAACTAAGCCTGTCAGAACACCACATTGTGACGTATCACCAACAAGTACAAAGCCCTTGAGAATGTTCCCCTGCCAGATGAGGCTACGATATAAGGGCAGGTTTCCGGTCATTTTCTGGCTTTCCACTTGCTCCCACTCTCCCTGTTCCTGATTCTGGGGGAGCTTCGTAATTCCTGCGGACATGGCCGAGAGACCAAAAAAGTCCACAGAGTTTAAGCCAAGGGAGCCAGGATAGACCTCGTGACCTCCACACATGTTTGCCCCGGCAATTCTGCCTTGGGTAGTCGCATTCGGCCAAGTGGCATTCAGTGTGAATTTTTGACGAACCAGATCCCAAGTCTCGGCAATATCTCCGGCCGCGTAAATGTTGGGAATACTTGTGGCTAAGGAAGAATCTACCTGGACACCTTGACCAATGTTTAAGTCTAAATCTCTTAAACTTCCAATATTCGGACGAACTCCCTTGCCAACGATTACTAGATCAGCCCCAAGTTCTGTCTGGTTGGCGATCTGCACTCCTTGAACGTGGTCTGTTCCCGTGATAGCAGAAACCTCTGTTTTTAAGAGAAATCTCACTCCGTGGGCGCTCAAACGTCCTTGAATCAAATCGCCGGCCCTTTTATCAAGCATTTGGGAGAGGAGCTGTCCTGAGGAGACCACAACTGTTACCTCAAGCCCACGTTTTCTCAGAGCGTAAGCGCATTTCAGACTGACCAGACCCCCACCGATGACGACGGCTTTTTGCGCTCCCTGCTCTAAGATCGCATTAATGGCTAAGGCATCCTTCATAGTACGCAGAGTAAAGACTTCAGGAAGATTTCCGCCAGAGATCGTGAGTTTATTCGCAGAAGCCCCCAAAGCGAGTAAAAGTTTGCTATACTCCCATTCCCGTCCATCGGTACTTTGAACTTGTTGACGCTCGGGATCGATCCGGTTAACATCGACGCCATAAACTACCTTTAAATTGAGGCGTTCTGCGAAACCTTCTTCACGCAAGTAAAGGCGGGAAGCAGGAATATCTCCGGCTAAAAAATATGTGGTAAGGCAACGAGAATAACTCGGCTCTTGTTCTGCCGTGAGGACTATGATTTCTGAATGGGTGTCATGCTTTCGGATCTCTTCAACCGCAAATAACCCTGCAGCGCTATTTCCGATAACGACATAGCTCATATTTCTTCCGTCCTTTAACTAGAAAGTCCGAGTATTTTTCGTTTGGCTCGGATGTCCTCAATAAGTCCCTGTGCGGCTTTCAAGGCATCGGTTTCTACATAGAATTTCCCCCCGATCACATCACTGAGACCATTGGTCAGCAACTCCGTCACTGCTTTGCTCCCGAGCACGGGTGGGACGACTCCAAGGTGAGTGGTAAGTCCCATGGTCACAGCCCAAGTTCCAATACTCAAGGCTTTTTCATGCTGGAGTTCTGGAGCACTTGCCGCCACGGGCAATGAGGCGGTATCCACATTCAGATAGGCTGCTATCGCTGTAACCAAATCCCCAATCCTCGAATTATCCACACAGCTTCCCATATGCAGTACTGGTGGAAGTGGGGCACCAAGACCTGCCGCCTGGCCAACGGCGGTCAAGACCGCTTTCAAACCCTCTCCGGCGTAGGCTTCAGTTCCTTCGGAATTCATAAGACCTGCCTTGGCCAGGGCATGAGCGGAGCATCCCGTAGCGACTACTAAGACATTATTTTTCACAAGCTCTTTCACCAGTTCTACATGCAGGAGATCTTGAGTCACTTTGGCATTGTTGCAGCCCACCGTGGCCACTACTCCTAAGATGTTACCATTGACAATATTATCAATGAGAGGCTTCAAAGGTTGGTCAGGGTCCACTGTGCTCAGTGCCCCAATAATAGCTTCTACACTGAAGCCAGCCATAATCTTACGTTTGTAATTTGGGATTTTAATCTTCTTGCTGTCCCTTCGACCGTAAGCTGTAATTGCCTTACGCACAATCTCCTGAGCTGTTTCATCCGCGTTTTCTAAAGTAAATGGAATGTGGGTGGCTCCGGGTAGTTTGACGATCGGCATTGTTGTGATAATCTCTGTATGATAACAAGCTGCTACTTGAGTTAAGGAAGGCATAATACATTGTACGTCGACGACCATAGCATCAACGGCTCCAGTAACTATGGCTAATTCTTGAGCTAAGAAATTTGTAACCAGTGGGATCCCTTTGCGCATTAAGACTTCATTACCGGAACAACAGATCCCCGAGACAAGGATTCCTTTGGCTCCGGCAAGAACTGCTTCCTCTTGAAGCTTGCCAGCCCAATAGACGATTTTTTCCGAAAGTAAGGGGACATGCCCATGGACGATAAGATTAACAGAGTCTTCCTGGAGAACCCCTAAATTTGCTTCCGTCACGACTGGGGTAGGTGTCCCAAAAAGGATATCTTGCATATCTGTTGCCAGTTTTAGGCCGGAATAACCGTCTACCAGTCCTTGTTTAGCGGTAGCTAGGACAAGATTCACTGGGTCAGCATCCATACCCATAGTTGTCTGATGCATAGCTTCACGGATTTCCCGATCGGGATTGCGAGGAAGAATCCCGAGGCTCTTCCAAACGGCAATTCTTTCTTTTGGCGCATTGGCCATCAACCATTGCACAGGCTTATTGCTATGGTTAGCCAGATCAGCATAAGCAACTTCGACGACTTCTAGGGCAAGTTCTGCTTTGCTTTTTCCCGAGATCTCTAAGCCTAACTTCTTAGCTATTTGTTGCAATTTCGTTTCATCAGCAATGCTATAATTAATTTCCCCCTTGGCTGCCATCTCTAAAGCTTCAACAGCCTCATAGGCATGGTCAACATGGGCTGCTGCTCCGCCGGCCACTTGCCTAAGTAAATTGCGAGTTACAATTGTATCCGCACTTGCTCCACAAATTCCTTTTTTCGGCCCGTAACCAAAGGGATCAATCCGGCAGGGTCCTTGAATACAATGTCGGCAACAGACTCCTAAACTTCCAAAACCACATTGGGGTTGTTGTGCTTCATGTCGATCCCAAACCGTTTCTACTCCATCTAAGGCCGCTTTGGGTAACAATTCCAAGACGGCAGGATCAATTGATTTTTGAGATTTCATATTAGTTGACTCCTTTCATTTGGTCTAGGAAGGTTTGCCGTCCACTGTGGGCAAACTCTTGAACCTCAACAAATTCCAAAGCCTTCGTCGGACAGGCTGAGACACAGGCCGGCTCATAATCTAATTCTTGGCAACGGTCACATTTGGCTACTTTATGGGTTGTTGAGATTTCCGTGATAACTCCAAATGGGCAGACCATCACACACATCATGCACCCAACACATTTTTGGTCATCGACTTGAATTAACCCAGTCGTCAAATCGAATTGCATAGCTCCACTCATACAAGCGTGAACACAAGGAGAATCTAAACATTGGCGACATTGAAGTGGGAAATTGAGCTCTCCGCTAGACTCTACAAAGATCCTTTTTTGTGGCGGGTTAGGTTCCATAATTGCCTCGAACAAGGTCTTACTGGTCGAGTGGGCAACGGCACACGCCAGCTCACAGCTTTTACAGCCTAGGCAATGTTCGCTTCTGGTCAGAATCTGTTTCAATTTTATCCCCCCTCTAACTTCTTTGACAGTACTAGTTTTAATTTATTGGAAAATAATTCTTTTTTCCATCGCCTTGCTGACACTCTCGAAAATTTAAGTGAACTCGTTCAACTAAAGTTGAACATCGAGTCTTCGGTAGGGGACTCTACCCCAACCGAAGTAGAATAAGGTGAATCACTCCCACTTGTAGAAGTGGGAGTCTTACGATTTGGATGAATCTATGTTTAAATATTGCTACATAGACAACCATAGTCCATACAAAATTATAAAATAAGCGCGGATTTTCCGCGCAAATAGACTAGGTCGTTTAAATCATTGTTTTATTAGTTAGTACTTCCCAGTTTAGGACTGAAAGTTTGCCGCGTTTCATTGCCACGATTCCTTGTCGTTCCCAGCGTTTAAGAATCTCGTTAACCGTCTGGCGCGTTGTCCCGCTCAAAGCAGCAAATTGTTCGTGGGTAAAGTCAAGAAAACATGGCAGTGGTGGTTTGGATCGTTGGTTAAAGCCTAGTTGTCCCTCGCGAAGGATAACACGAGCTAAGCGCACTGAGACTTCCCGAAAGGCTAAGTCCAGGATGACGTCATTAGTTTCTTTTAAGATGTTACCCAGCAGACGGATCAAACGCAAGCTGAGTTCTGGGCATTCCCCGAGCATCAGTCGAAAATCATCCATAGCAAGATAAGCAACGACTGAGTTTTCTAAGGCTGTGACAGAGGCTAAAGAATGAACACTATAGACTTCTCCAGGAGATAGGCAGGAGACCGTAAATTCTTTGCCATCTTCTGATAAATACGATACTTTAACTCGACCAGTGCGAATAAAGTAGATTGGTTCCGAGCAATCTGAAGGAAACTCAAGGATTTGTCTCTTAATAAAGCTCCGCTCTTTAAAGTATTTTTCCCAGGGCGTTATTAGCTCTCGGGAAAGACCATGAAACAACGGAAATTGTTCTAACGTCGATGACATCGATATCACATCCCTTTTGAGGCAAGTTTTATACAGTGCAACTAGGCAGACCCCTTGCCGAGGCTGACAGAATGAATAATACGTGCAAAGACAGTGTCTGCAAGAAGGCTAATACGTGCGAAGACAGTGTCTGCAAGAAGGGTTAATACGTGCGAAGACAGTGTCTTCGTGTGTGGGCACGAGCCAAGTCTTCTTTAGAATACCATAATTTACAATTCGCGTCACGTTCGATTTATGACTGGGATCGTGGGAAAGGCATCAATTAATTCAAATTCCTTAGATATATGAAAGCGCATCTAAAGGATCTAGCCTAACGGCTCGATTAGCTGGTAATAAGATAGAGACAATTCCGATTAAGACAGAGGTGCTTACTACTACTAAAGCTAGCAAAGGGTGAATTTGAAATGAAACTGATTTTTGGAAAGCAATTGGACCGAGAAGAGTGGGGGTGAGTTCACCAAAGAGATAGCCGAGAACTCCTCCAAATAGACTAACCAAAGCAATTTCTCTGATCAGAATGGAAAGAATATGGCGACGGCGAAAACCGATGGCTCGAAAGACACCAATTTCCGTAATACGATCATTGATGTTACCCATTGTCGTAACGAATACAATCAAGACGCCAATAGCCACTAATAAAGTGGAAGTGATTAAGGAAAAATTGGAAAAGCGGTCAACACTTTCTTTTGTTCCTTGAACCAGTTGGGATATTTCGGCAACTTTGGCCTCCGGTAGGAGTACACTTAAGCTGGCCGCCGTTTTATCTGGTTGAGTCGTATTGAGTTCGATCATGGACCAAGAATCTATTCCGGTAATGATTCGAGAAGTCTTAAAATTCGTAAAAACTCCATTATCTTCTGAGCCGCCTGTTGCCTGCATTACCCCGACAATTGGATATTTCTGGTGATTAAGCTCTAGAGTACTCCCAATAACTAGATTTTCTTTGCGGGCAAGGTCCGAACCGATAATAACTTCTCGGTCACTAGGCTGTTGTCCGTTAATATGCCACCACGGTTTCATTTTTAGTTCGCTGGGAAAGTCCACTCCAATAATGAGATAACGCTTATTTATCCCCGAGACAGAACCAATAATTTTGGGGGCAATCCCGCTGATCGCAAGACCTTGGCTAGTTTGAAGTTTAGTTAAAACATCATTGTTTAAACGTTTAATTTCGTAATTAACTCCGGAAACGGAGAGACCGCCGTAGCTTAGTGAAAAGTGTTCAGACTTAGGAGTAATTACAACGTTAGCACCATATCGGTTTAAACTTTTTTGCAAATCTTCCTGCATACTTCTAGATAACGTATTAAGCGAGACAGTTATGCCGGTTACCAGTATAAAAGTAAGCAGTAGAAAGATGGTCTTCCCTTTACGCCGACGCAAGTTTTGGATTGCAATATCTGTTAAAGTCATTGTTACCTCCTAAATCGAAGTACGAGGTTCAACTTCAAGCTTCATCCTTGAAGTTGTATAGGTGCATCGCTCATCACATGTAACGCAAAGAGTTAGACGGGTCAAGTCTCACTGCTTTCCGAGCAGGATACGAGCTTGCTATAATACCTATCAAGAGGGATACGCTTATTGCGTAGACGAGCAAATTAAATTGCCAAGGGATTTGGACTTGAGCCTTGACTATAGCTGCACCGAAGCTCACCGCCGCACCCATCCCAAGTAGATAACCTAATAACCCACCCAAGACACTTAATAAGCCCGACTCAGTAAGAACGATTTGGATAATGTGACGTTTCCTGAAACCTATAGCCCGTAAGATTCCAATTTCTCGGGTTCGTTCCTCAACAGAAGATTTCATAGTCATAGTTATCACTAAACTACTGGCTAGAAAAAGTATCAAGGATACGCTCCTAGCAAATAAGTTGAACTTACTTATCGTATCATTTCGAGATTCCAAGGTTGATCTTAGGGCGGTAACTTTGGTCCCGGGCAGTATGGCCGTTAACTGCTTGGTGACCTCATCGATCGGACAAGTATAGCAAAAAGCGGCTGCTTCAATGAGACTAATAGCGTTTGGGCGGTTAGAGAGTTTTTGAAGTACAGTTAAGTCGATAAATACAGCTTGGTCATTTTCCGTCGAACCAGTAGGTTGGACGATCCCTGCTACTGTAAAATCTTGTCCTTTAATCGTTATAGTTTGTTTAGGGCTTAGACCTAGGGAACGAGCAGCGTCACTCCCCAATATAACTTCATTGGCAGCCGGAATTTGGTTTTTGTCAATGCCGTCGAGCTTCCACCATTTTTTAAGATGCAATTCTTGAGAGAAATCGACTCCAAGTAAAAGAATTTCTTGTCCCTTGATTTTAGTGTCTACTAAAAGTTTGGGAGCTATAGTAGCCAACGTTTCCTTATTTTTAATCGTTTTCATCAGTGAAATAAGGGACATGTCCAGTTCTTTGATTTGTGTAGGAGCTTCAACTGTTATACCTCCAAAGGTCATGGCTTCCCCGGTGTCAGGGAGGATGATGATATTTGACCCGAATTGATCAAGTTTGTTGGCGACATCTTCTTTCATCGCTTGAGTTGTCGCATAGAGGAAGATAATCGAAGCTACCCCGATAATTACGCTGAGCACCAATAAAGCGGAGCGCATTTTTCGGCGGCGCAGGTTTTGAAAGGCAATATCTGTTAAACGCATTTACTTACCCCCTTAGGCCTCATGAGGAGTTAGAACTAAAATTCCATCGCGAATATATGCTGCACGGGAAACCCATTCCAGGTTTTCTTTGTTATGAGTCACCATTATAATGGTTAAACCGTCTTGGTTAAGGGTTTGGAACAATTCCAACAGCTCTATTGCCGTTTTCGAATCCAGACTTCCGGTGGGTTCATCGGCGAAAACGATCGCTGGTTGATTAACGATGGCCCGAGCAATAGCCACCCGATTTTGCTCACCTCCGGACAATTGATTGGGGAGACGTAGAGATTTTGTACCCAGGCCGACTTTATTTAGAACGCTCTGAGCCATATCTCGCTGTTCTCTGCCGGGGCGGGAGGAGATTGCCAAGGGTAACATGACGTTTTCCAGGGCAGTAAGATAGGGAATCAATTGATATTGTTGGAAAACGAATCCGACGTATTCGTGACGGAAATCGGCTAATCGTTCGGGGGCTAATGAATAAACATCGATATCGTCGATAATAAGTCTACCAGAGGTGGGTGAATTTAATCCGCCAAGAATACTTAGTAAGGTACTTTTCCCTGAACCAGAAGGGCCCATTAGAGCTAAGAATTCACCTTCAGCGATCTGTAAATTCACATTTGTTAGGGCCTCAACAACACCGTCCCCACCCCTATAGGTTTTGGTGACCTCGCAAACCTCGATTAAGGACATTTAGCTATTCCTCCTAAATCATAAGAAATATAAGAATATTTAATTTGTATTTAATAATAGGTAAGAGTAAAGCAAATTCAAAAATGACTCCACGCTTGTTATAATGAACGCACTCGAATAAACGAGTGCGTTTGAGTGTAAGGATCAAATTGTAGCCAGTAGGATTTTAGGACTAAACTCTGGGTGCCCAGGCATCTAGCACGGTTTGTGGAATTTCAAGGTTATCGCCGTTTAAAGAATAGGTCAGTGCTTGAGGTGGATAGGTTTGACAACCGCCGTCTATTCCTTTGAGTGTCTGGAGATCCCAAGTTGTTCCGCAAGTGTTACAAATTATTTGATTGCCGGAAATATGAAAGGAGTCCCCTTTACAAGGTTCACAAAAGCTTACAGCTACCATAACTTTACCGTCAGGTTGGATGAAGGCTGTCAACGGAACAGTCTTGCCGTTAGCCTTGTACTCCGTGCGAATAAACTTTTTCTCCATTACTGTACTTAGGGTGGTAACAATTTCCTTCCCATTTTCGACCTTGCTATCGAGGACCGTTTGCTCTAATTTATCGTTAGAGCTATAATTTACTTTTTGTCCGATATTGGCAGCAGTTTTGACAGAGGAGTTAGAGTTATCGGAATTACCAAATAGGAAATAGGATCCTATAATAACCAGAACGGCTACAACGCCAACAATACTGTAAAGCCCTGCTTTACTTTTCTTTGGTTGGGTAAATTTCTGATTTTTCCCCTTACGATCATCTTTCACGGTGTATCCTCCTTGTTGTTTAATTAATTACTAAAATATTGTTATTAAATTATAACTGAGATTCGGAAACAACAAATTAATTATACATTTTTTTGTTCTTTCTATAAAGATCAAAATTTTGGTAAATATAATGATATTTTAAGTTACATTTTTACTCCATTCTTACCGTAAAGGTAAGAATATTCAGTATATCGAAGAGCTAGATACGAACTCATCAACCAAAATTAACTGGTAGGTATGCGTGGGGTTAGGCGATTTGAATCATGAGGACAGCTTTTGATGCAACTTCCACAGTGATTACAATTTAATAATGCATGGTACACACTCCTCTAAAAATATTGACGGAACAATCTATTTGCAAAATCTATGCCAAGTTGCGCTTGGTTGGTGAATATGATGTAATAGTAACAGGGTATGGAAACAACTCCAGTCAGAGATTGTAGCACTTTCAACCGTTTATGAGGAAATTATTGATACTCATTAAAAGTCTCGAAAGAGTACTTTGAAGTCTTCTCAAGACTTGATAATTGGCAGTGGTGTGGGATAAAACACAGTGTAGTGTGTCTTATCCTACACTGGCTTCTTTTACAACTAGTTATTCATCGACGAAGAGGTAAGATTAAATAATTTATATGAGATGTAGCTGTTACGGTGAGTATGCTGGTTAATGTTTGTTCATAGCGGAGGGCTTATAAGGCGATGTAATACTGACAAGAAACAAAAAGTTTAAGTTAAGGGTGGTAATATACAAGAATGTTTGGTCTAAATAGAGGCTTACAACGTGTCAGAGCTGGCTGGTTTCTCCTTTTAGGATTGGCCACAATTTTTGCTCTTCTGTATTTTGGATTTTCCCTTTTCCCTGGAGCTATAGATCCTTCCATTACCAAGTATTTTTCGCTGACGTTGGCCGAGAAGGCGAGAATATACAATTTTCCTCCTCGTATCCTCTATATATTACGGTTTCTCTTACAAATCGCTTTTCTAGCCTGGCTGCTCTTTAGTTCTGGGGGACAGACCTTATTTCACCGCATCCGGAAGATCGGTCGGCATTATTGGTTAACCACTGCTTTATCCATCTTGTGTGTGTGGTTTCTTGTACAATTAGTTGCCCTGCCGTTTTCCTACTATATAGGGTTCTACTGGCAAAAAGTTTGGGGTTTTAGTACTCAAAGCCAGGCAGCTTGGTGGTCTGATTATTTGAAAAATGCTGGGATCGGCATGCTTATTTTCCTAGCTGGAGGGCTGTTTTTTTTCTGGCTGGTTAACCGGTTATCACGTTATTGGTGGTTGGTCGGGGCTATCTTCTTCAGCATCTGGCTCGTTGTCGAGACCCTATGTTGGCCTATCTTGATATACCCACTTTTTAATCATTTTGAACCCATATCCGATCCAGCTGTCGTAAGCGTGGTTAATGATCTTGCCGAGCGGGCCGGGTTACACATTAGCGGTATTTTTGAGATGGATGCCAGTCGGCAAACCACCTTAGCTAACGCCTATTTTACAGGGATAGGGGCTACGAAACGAATCGTCATTTACGACACTCTCTTAAGTAATTACTCCTTACCAGAAGTAAAAGCCGTGATTGCTCACGAGATGGGACATTGGCGACATAATGATGTTATCCATGGTCTCTTCTATGGTATGCTGGGTGGATTCACTGTGCTTGGCCTATTAAAGTTTCTCTTAGAACCCTGGCTACCTAAAAACAACCTCAAACCCCCTGAACTCTGGGTAGCCTTACAACTGGCACTTGTCCTACTTCTCTTTGTAAGCAACCCTCTGCAGAGTGCTATTTCCAGAACGATGGAGTTTAAAGCAGATTCATTTTCACTTGAACTAACTGGAGACCTATCTGCAGAAATCCAACTTCAGAGAGACCTAGCCAGCACAAGTTTAGCTGACTTGTCTCCTCCCAACTTTATCGTCTGGTTTAGCTATGACCATCCACCGGCCTTAACTCGGATCCACACCTTTGAAAAGGAATACTCGCAAGACTCTTTTTATCAAAAACAGTAACAATTCAATATAATTTCACAAAAAGTAAGGCTTGTCCTTTAAGCGGGCAAGCCTTGCTTTTCGTTTCTGTGTTTACTTAGCTAGGGCTGGTAGTGCTTTCTTAACCATATCAAGCACTGTTGGGTCCACAATTTCCACATTCTTAGTCGTAGGATTAACCTTTGTTGCAGACTCAGGAATAGCGGTAAAACTGTGGTCAGCAGTTATGTGGCCGCGCGGATCGGACTTGTTATCCCACATAATAGTCTTTACGTCGTAATTTTTCCCCGCATGGCAGGTCGCACAAATGTCATTGGTATTATCTTTCTTCAGCAATCGGCCAGTCGCGTTGGTACCGTGAACGCCGTGGCAAGTCAAGCAACCGTTGATCATCCCAGTCGTGTTGTGTTTACTAAAGGTATAGTCGCGTGTTCCATAATGGTTCGCCGTAATGATAGCACCTGTCTTGGTATCCTTTGTTGGATCACTGATATGACACTTCAAGCAAGTCTCAGAAGTCGGGGACACCATAGTTGCTTTTTTCTGCTCGTTCGTCGTTGCAGCGACGTGTGCACTACCAGGGCCATGACAAGCTTCGCAGGTTATTGTGTAATCAGGTGTTCCACCACCGCCCATACCCGGGCTATGACATTTAGCACAACTGTAGTCTTCTGCTGCCCAGTTCTGGGTTCCGGTTACTAGGCCAGCACTATCGATCTTATACGTTCCGTCAGGGTTTTTGGCAAGTTTGCCAACCCGATAGAACTGTTTAGCAAAGCCAGCTGTTTTAGGGATTTCAGCCACTACATAGGTGTCCATTTCCACTCCAAGTGCTTTACTTAAATCTACCGAAGTGGACTTAGATTCATCGCCTGCACCGTCATATACGGTAATCGTACCATAAGTCTTATCGAGTTTATAAGCTGATAATGGTTTAAAAGATTGAAAATGGGGTGTTTTATCGTAGTTCGCTTTCTGATGACAAGATTGACAAGTTTGCTCTCCTACATAGGTTGCAGTCATATTTGCAATCTGGGTTGCTGGACTCGGCGGAGGTTGAGGTGACGGAGTTTGTTGCTGCGTATTGCAGGCAACTACTAACAAAACAGTTACTAAAGTTAACAGACTTAACACCATTATTCTAAGCCTATTCACTAAAAAATCCCTCCTTCTCTAGTTCTTTAAACATCAATAGTTTACCGATAAAATCGTCTTTTATACCAAACCATCCTGATTACAATGCCGAAATTCTAAATGCCGTCTAACAAATAAGTACAAAGAAATATGGCATAATAAGTTACATAATTTTCAAAGTTAATTGTTACAATAATGACTGTTCGTAAAGAAGAAATTATAGTCGCTAAAAAAGAGGTGATTAATTTGGCTTCAAACGAGGGGAACCCTAAATCTGCTAAAGCCAACAAAACCCAGAAAACTATACTAATCGGATTAATAGTGGTCGTTGTGTTGGTCGTTATAGCGTATGCAGGTATGCACTATACCTCCCGACCGCAGTTTTGTACTTCTTGTCATGAGATTGCACCTCAGGTTGCATCGTGGGAAAGAGGACCACACAAAGATGTCGAGTGTCTGAGTTGTCACGCCGCTCCTGGTAATTTGGGCTACATTGTGCGGAAATTGAGTAGCTACAAAGAGCTTTATCTGCATTTCACCAATCAGGTCCCTGCTAAACTTGAATGGACTACACATATTGATGCTTGTTTGTATTGTCATAGCGGCAAAGACAATGCGTATCCGAATGCCAAAAACATTACTCTGGCACCTGGGTCTGCTCCAAATGCGCCCCCCATAAGTCACCAGCCCATGATCGAAGGCAAAGTTAGCTGTATCGGCTGTCACAAAAACATAGGTCACGCTCCCACAGCTGGGTCTTGACTCTCTTTCTGGCAAAGAATTCAAATCTTTGGGTTAGAATGATTTATTTAAATTGTCGCCTAGATCTTGCCTAAAAGCTCCTAAACGTGCAAAGAAACAAGGCTGTAAGCAACTTATCTGCCACCAGCCTTGTTTTTTTCGGAACTGGAGATTTTCTATAATGGTTAAAGTGTTCAGATATCATTTCTTACCCCAGTTATGAATTTGAGGATATTTCTCCAAGGGTTGCCTGAACTTGAGTCGTTTGCCCATTTCGACTATAGGTTACGTCTATCTTGTCCCCGACTTTGTATTTATAAATTTGATGAACAAGATCTGAAGAATTTTGCACTGCAACATTATTGATCTTAGTAATGATATCCCCAGTTACAAGACCAGCCTTGGCTGCAGGACCATTGGGGGTCACTGCTGAAATATAAGCTCCCTGAGGCTTATTGTTACTCTGGGCGTAAGTGTTGTATTGATCGTTTATACTCACTAAAAGTGCTGGATGTTTGGCCACACCAGACTTGATTAACTGCTGGATTATGGGCATCGCATCTGAGATAGGTATAGAGAAGCCCATCCCTTCAAAGCCTGTTTCTGCGTATTTCGCAGAGTTAATGCCTATGACTTGTCCTTGATAATCTACAAGCGGACCACCACTATTGCCAGGATTTATCGCTGCGTCCGTTTGGAGTAGCTCAAAACCTGCTTCCCCTTGTAGGTCAAGCGTACGATTGGTTGCCGAGATGACGCCAGTGGTAACGGAACGCGCGAATTCGTCTCCGCCGGGATTTCCAATCGCGACAACGGATTCACCTACTTCAACTTTCGAAGAATCTCCGATATTTACGGCTGTTAGGTTTGATACATCAGAAACCTGCAATACCGCTAAATCTGTGCGAGGATCTGCACCGATGACTTTTGCATCAAGATTACGACCATCGCTTAGACTGACGGTAATTTTTTGTGCGCCATCAATCACGTGATTATTTGTGGCAATATAACCCTTCTGGGCATCAATTACAAAACCTGAGCCACTTCCTGCTTCTTGAAGACCTGAATTACCAAAGGTGCTTCGGCTAGATTGGAAATTAGAAACGCCTACAACCGCTGGACCAACATTTTTCGCAATTTGTGCTACTGGGAAATTAGTTCCGTTAGCTGAATAAACAACTGGTGTGAACGATGACGGATTCTTAGCTTGGATTGGGGATACGTTGGCAGGATAAATATAGGGTAACGCGCTCACCGTCGTAAGACCACCTATGACTGCGCTAATTAAGCAGAGGCTAGCATAGGCAACAAACTTTCTTTTTGGCTTATGGTGGGGAGGTTGTTGCAGAGAAATGGGAATTATTTCTATTTCCCGTTTGTCATTGCCAGAGTTGTCTGAGCTGCTAGAAGGGTCGTTATAGTCTCTTTGTTTTGAGAGAACTTCGTCATCCATTATTACAGCCTCCTTGTTACTAATAAATTAAGCTATGATACTAATGTGGCTTTCCATAAGGATAACTAAAATATGTTAAGTAAAGAGGTCGAAATTGTGAAAGTTTAGGGGCGTTTTAGTGAATATACTGAATTAAAGTTGGCAGGGGATGAAAAATAAACAAGGCTGGAAGGCATGATGCCTCCAGCCGATCTTAATATTGACTGAAATATATTCCTCACTTCACCATTTTAATGATCCATTCGATAAAAGATTCCACGTTATTAAAGGCGTAAGCTGGATTCATAGCTAAGACTTTTTGAGTTTGTACGGTTTCAGCCCAGAGCGCACTGAGCGGTAAAACTCCAACTTCTTTAGCGGCTTGCACATCATAGGCGATGTCCCCTATATAAACGACTTCTTCCGGTGAAAAATTCCAAAGTGCAAGGACTTGTTTAATATGTTCAGGTTTACTCGCTTGGTGCTCGGAACCGGTAATTATCAACTCGAAAAATTGTTTTAAACCTGAATGTTTTAAGGAAATCTCCATGCTTCCGGATCCCTTGCCAGATACAAGGGCTAACTTCATTTTTCGCTCTTGCAACAGGGTCAAAGCTGCTACTATGCCTGGAAATGGCTTAGCATAGTGCACATGAATACGGTCATACTCATTCAGATAAAACTGCAGAACCTCGCTCCATAATTCGGGGAATAATTTTTTAAAGATGCCATCTTCGGAAGGCCCAAATAATGCAGATAATTCTTTGTCGGCATAAACTCTCCCGCTGAATTTTAATAGTGTAGTATTAAAACTGGTACGAACCACCGGCAGTGAATTGATTAATGTGCCGTCCAGATCAAATATAAAGCCTTTAAGATTCATTTTCTCACTCCTTTTTGATCTAGTTCTTTTGATACAGATATCTCTGACTCTGTTTCTAACATTATAGTCGATAATTTATGTGGTAATCTATTTTTTTGGTGGTATAATTTTATCCTTGTTAAGTAACATCAATCATTGTTATCGTTTACACCAGGTCCAGAATTACCATTTTGTTGCCCGTAACCTAGTTCCAACTATGGGGATGAGAATCATCTAGACGGTCTTTCCCAAGAATCCCCTCGATTTATCTACAGGGAGCGTCAAATAATTACGCTGCTTTATTAACATACTATATATTAAGGGAAACTATTTAAGTTTAAAACAACCTATTTTTGTCATAGTCATTTAAATTGAAGATCAGAAAAGGAGGAATTATTTTGACCCCTAAACGGAATAAAGTATCTAAACAGGTCGCAGATCAAACGTCTACTCATACCCATAAAACTTCTCCCACCTCCAATACCACGGGGAAAGAAAGAGATACCATAAGCCCAACCAAGGATAAAAGTCCAGATGATCTGGAAATTTTCGATTAATTATTATTGGTCTTTGAGGGCATTTCTAAAATGAAAATGCGTAGAGAAATCTCATTATTGGTTTTGAAACAAGGCTAGATGCGTTTTATCGTATCTAGCCTTGTTTGTACAACTATTATTGAATTAGAATTTATATTTGTTGAAATAAAATTTATCCAAGAATAGTATTAACCATTTCAGCATTTCTTATGGGATAAAGATTAAGTTATTATATATTTGCAAGTTACTAATAGCTTAACTGGCGGCTTATAAACAAAGAAGCAAGGTGGTATGAAAGAACATGAAAATAGTAGCAATTGGTGATTCAATTACTGAAGGGTACCCTTATAGTAATCAGGAGTCTTGGGTGGAACATTTAGCCCAAGAATTAAAATGCCATGTTTTAAACCAAGGGATATGCGGGGATTTCACGAGCGGCATGCGTAAACGGTTTAAGCCGGATGTACTCGATCATACTCCGACCCATGTCATTATTCTTGGTGGGGCTAATGATGCTTATGAAAAAATCCCCCTGGAGAGTGTAAGCTCGAATTTTAAGGCAATGGTGGAGGCTTGTAGGCAAAATGGAATTATCCCTATTTTGGGATTACCTACTCCGTCCTTATTACCTGAAGAAGAACAGTTCCTAATTGAATATCGGAATTGGTTGAAGAGCTATGCGGATGCATTTGGCATTTTTATAGTCGATTTTTATTCCCCATTCCTGAATAGGATAAGAGTAGGTCAAGGTGCGCGGTTATTCGTTGATGAAGTCCATCCTAATATTAAGGGTTATGCTTTAATGGGAGAAGTGGCGGTCCGAAGTTTCCAAGAAGCTGCGTACTCTTCAAACGTCTTTTGGACGCATTCTCCGATTTGTCGATAAGCTTCGTCATTCAGATTAGCAAGAGAAGTACGAATAGACCACTTTGGTCCGCCAAACCCGCTGCCGTTAAGTAGAACAATCGAAGATTTTTCTGCTAATCGAAAAAGAAAGTCTGTGGGCTCATAGTTGGCTTGTAAATAGTCACAGAATTCGTCCCCATACTTATTTTTTGCCCACACCAATAAATCGATTTGACTGTAGTAAGCGGCGTCAAAAGAATCAAAACGTAACTCTAGCCCAAAGCCCTCGTATAATAATTTTTGTCGATGGTGACATATTTCCTGTGTCAATTTCTTGTAACGATTCTCTCGGTCAAGTAGTGCAAAGAGAGCAAAGAGCCCCATTTGTACTTGTTGTGGCGTAGATAAGCCCGCGGTATGGTTCAGGGCGACTTGGCGACTGTCCGCCACCATTCGATCAATAAAACGAAGTTTTTTGGGATGTAAAGAAATTGTTCCGTAACGCTCTGCTAGCGGTTTCACCTTATCGGGCGGGAGATCTTTCAACAAGTGATCAAAGACATTGTCTTGATGAACGGCGATGACTCCCAGACGCCAACCTGTAGCCCCAAAATACTTAGAGAACGAGTAAACCCCAAGTGTATTAAAAGGTAGCTCGGCCATCAGTGAACGGAAGTTATCGACAAATGTGCCGTAAACATCATCCGTAATAATCATTAAGTTTGGATTATGCTGTTTAACCACCTCTATGATATGGTCCTTTGACTCATTCCTTATCGCCACTGAGGGTGGGTTGCTTGGGTTTACAACATATAAAGCTTTTATACTGGGATCGGCAAGTTTATCAATCTCTGATTTTGTATATTGCCAAGTGTGAATACCTTTTTCATCCATTTCCAGAGCATTGATTCTAATTATTTCAAAATTATAACGCGCTAAATGCGGAATATCGAGATATGGGGTAAAGGTCGGCACCATAAGCGCAATCTTGTCTCCAATGGACAGTAACTTATTCGCAATCAGAGAGTCAAAAATATAACACATCGCTGCAGTGCCACCTTCAACAGCGAAAAGGTCGTATTTGCCGGGTGGTGAATCGTTATTGCACATTTCCTGAATAAGATAATCATGAACAACATGTTCTAAGTGCATGAGCATGCGATCTGGTACCGGGTAGTTATCGCCGACAATACCATCGACGAGTTCATGTACCCAAGCATCCGGGTTAAAGCCCCAATTGAGGGATCCAAAATCAAGGACATTTTTAAGGAAATCGACTCCGGGAGCTTCCTGATGGTTTTTTAGGTAAGCCTTCAGACGTGCTGAAATGTTTTTGGTTATAGGCATGCCAGCAAGGTCAGCATCTCTCCAAGTATTGCGTGTTTCCTCCATAGCAAATTGCCCGAGGGTAAAGAATGCTTCTCGTGGTGTTGCTGCGATCCAATTCGGATTTCCCCTGCCCGCATTGAGCATCGACCAGATACTTGTATCTCCATGTTTATCGGCGAGACTAATTAATTTGTCTTTAAGCTCAAATGGGCTAAGCTGCTCATAAGTTCGTTCCATTTTTTCGCGAGAGGTATTGTTAATAGTTATCATTCCTTTCTGAATCCAGTCGACTAACTACTCTGGTCATTCCTGCCAGTGGACCTACATACTTTAGCTTTAACTCTTTTCTAGATTTTTTATGCTAACAGGAAGGTCGGAGAACTGTTTTTTATGGGGTGGCATGCTTATTTTATGAAACATATTTTTTAAATAAATACATGATACTGTCAATTAGGGCTCAATAGTTACTATTTTTTATAAATTGTTTCATATAGAAAATCGATTATGAGGATATTGACTTTCTATAGACACATTTCTTAGATAATGTTACTCTTCACTTGTGAGAAAAGACAATGTTAACTAAAGAAAGTACCCTCAAAGGGTATAAAAAGAGGAGGAACTAGTATGCCTGAAACAAAAAAAGTTAAAGAGTTAATGGTTCCCATTTCTGAATACCCCGTAGTATATAACACCGATACATTAAAAGATGCTATCATGGTCCTTAAAACCTATCATGTTAAGAGCAAAGAACATCGTTCTATGCTAGTTTTAAGCAAAGAAGGAACGGAAGAAAAGCTTGTAGGTATTATCACTGTGAGGGATATCCTCAACGCCATAAAAGGAAGAACTATGAGTTATGACAATAACGAGGTTTATACAATGTCGTGGAGCAGATTTTATCATAAAAGTGATTTAGGTAATAGCGTTGCAACGAAGGTTGAAGAGGCAATACGCCCGCTTGTAACTGAGTTTGTTCAAACCGAACAGGATGTATCAGACGCGATTCGCATAATGATGACTAAGAATATTAATATTTTACCAGTATTTAAAGGAGAAAAACCGGTAGGAATAATTCGGGCTATTGATATACTTAGTTACATCGGAGAATTATTATAAAGTAAAAATTTTAGACAAATATAAACCAATATAAACCATCCCTGGGTAGTTACCCATAGGGATGGTTTTTTTGCTAGGGTTGCTTATTTTTTTTTAAAAAAGTACTATGTTGCCCTCATTAAGCATAAAATGTTAAGTAAACTTAAAAAGGGAGGACCTCAAAATGCCTGAAACAAAAAAAGTTAAAGAGTTAATGGTTCCTATTTCCGAATATCCTATAGTATATAATACAGATACCTTAAATGATGCCATAAAGGTTCTAAAAACCTATCATGTTGAGAGCAAAGAACACCGTTCAATGATAGTCTTAAAAAGAGAAGGAACGGGAGAAAAACTTGCAGGTATTTTAACTGTACGGGATATACTCAATGCTATAAAAAGAAAAACTGTAAGTTATGATGGTAACGAGCTTTTTGCAATGTCGTGGAGCAGATTTTATCATAAAGGTTCTTTAGGCAATAGTGTTACGACTAAGGTTGAAGACGCAATACGTCCGCTCGTAACTGAGTTTGTTCAAACCGAACAGGATGTATCCGATGCGATTCGTATAATGATGACTAAGAATATTAATATTTTACCAGTATTTGAAGGAGAAAAACCGGTAGGAATAATTCGGGCTATTGATATACTAGATTATATTGGGGAATTATTATAATACAAAAGTTTAAACTGAATACAAACCTATTCCATCCCTGGGCAGTACCCATAGGGATGTATTTTTTTGCCAGACAGGTCAACTTTAGCTGGCATTATTACGTTGACAAGTGCATTTCATTGATTAAAATGTATTTCGTTTGAGGAACAGGAGGACTTTATTGAATTTTGCCGAAAAGGTAAGATAAAGGAGTAAGAGTGGGTTATAAAAGTTATAGTCAATGTCTAACTACTTTATAGTACATTGAAAAACGGGGCACAATTTAGGGTAACAACTTGAAAGGCGTGAGGTATTTATGTCTGTAAAACCAAGGTGTATCTATTCAGAACAGTGGAATCCCTCGGAGGAACAAATTAATAGTATCTTTCCCATTGAGGAGATAACATCTGAAATTGGAAAGGATCCTAGCCTAGAGGTGTTGCGGGATGATCAAGTAAGACTAAAGTATCCCGGTCTATATAACATTTCGATACAAGCTAGAGCATATAATCGGGGTCTCGTTGAACTATTACAGGAATATTTTGAGTCAAATAATGAGAGTCCGGAGCTTGGGAGTTTATTAGGGGTCCAATTACCACAAATCATGTGGGTTGACTCGTTAGGCTTAGAAGAAAAGATCATTACTCTCCTAATATCTAAGCTTAATAAGCAAGAGGTTTTCATTAATGATATTGTCTTAGTCAAGAATGAAGATTTCGACCCTTTGAGTGATGCTCTCCTTGATAAGATCCTTAACAATCTACGTAAGTTTGCAAAAGAACAAGGGGCTAAATATCTGTCCGGTTATGCAACTAATAAAAATACTTTAAAGTTGTTCAAAAGTAAAGGATTTAAAGAAGATCAACGATCGGACATGGGTAATGATTACCTATGGGGGATAGCTAGATCGACGGGTGAACAGTTCCCATTCTACGATGAATTGTGATTCCCATGACAAAAAAAATTACGGTCTATTCAGATTTCTTATGACCCTTTTGCATGATCGGGAAAGTCCCACTTGACCAGTTGGCCAAGGACAACAATTTATCCATTGAATGGAAAGCTTTTGAGCTTCGGCCTGAGGGAATTGAATTACCGGAAAAATCACCAAAATATCTTGCTCGGGCGAAAGCGGGTATTGAAGCGCTAGGTCGAAAGTACGGGTTCGTCATGATCTTCAATGATAAAAGTAAACACTCCAGATTAGCTTTAGAAGGCGCAAAATTTGCCGAAGACCACGGGCTGGTCAACGAATATCACGATGTAGTTTTTGCCGCTCAATTTCAAAAGCAAGAAAATATTAATGACATTAATGTTTTAACCGAGTTGGCTGTGCAGATAGGACTGGATCAGGAAGAATTCCGGAAGGCACTCGCTACTAGAACCTATGAAGAGGCCGTTTTGCGGGATGTTGATGAAGCCCATCGTTTAGGCATTCATATTGTTCCCTGCTATATCGTAGATGATCGTGCGGTTTATGGTGCCCAGAGCTATGAAACCCTAGAGAAACTTCTTCAGGGAAAAGGAAATGGGTTTCCACTAAATATTGATTTAATAACGTAATAAATACTTATAAGGTAGTGCGTATGTCTATACAGTTAGCCCTGTGAAGAAATCAATCTTAACGGGGTTATATTTTTATCCTTGTAAAGGGGATTATTTATATTATTGTAATTCACCATAACTCAAGCGGATTACGAAGAAAATGATTTGCGCAACATAAAACTAACATAATTATCATTCTTAATTGTTGGACATAAACACTTGCAGATGAATACTTGGATACCTGTCTAATAAAATGCATAATTCAATGGTGGGTAGTGATTTTATTCCATAAATTCTACTTTTATAGATATACAATGAAGTTAAATCAGTAAATGGTCATTTAATCCGTATCTCTTATGCAACTATAGTTTGGTTTTCCCATTTGTTCCATAAGGTATCTTAATTAAGAATATGTTGATTTTCTATAGACACAATACTAGTCATAATGATAATCTCTAATTGTGAGTAAAGTCACATACAAATAGCTAAAGGAGGCTAAGGACAAATTAGAACTTGCACTATGTCAAATAGTATACTTCTGAATAAAATTATAAAGCTGCTGTGAATGGCCGCTAAGAAATTTAATTGTTCTTAAAAATTTTGTGCTAAGTAAAAACCGTGAGGATTTACGGACCTTTACACATGAAACATGTGTAATAGAGAATGGAAGCTTGAAAAGGTGTTTAATGAGTCCTGAGGTCCGAAAGAATTCTTCAGGTTGTTGGCAGTACAAAAAAATGAAAGGTAGGTGTTCGTTTTGTCCTGCTTAACTTCCAATAACACTCTATCGAGGGGTGAAAATGTGAAGACAGAATTAGGAAACAGAACTTATCCAATATGGTTACTAATTAATCCAAAATACCCTGCAGTTCGCCATGATATTTTCAGACCAGTATTAGATGAGATTCAAGACAGAGTATTTAGGCAAATGCAAACTAGAATTGATACTTCTAATCTATATGTTAGGAGTGCAGTAAACGATGGAGGAATAGTTCCTAATACCTTAAATTGGTGGGGTAAGAAAGTAGCAGAGGAAATTGAGTTTTACAGAGAAATTATCCATGAACACAAGCCTAAAATGCTTATTTCTTTTGGTGCATTTCCTTTTGAATTTACGAGGCGTGTCTTCGAAGTCAAACCGGAAAAAGGACCTAAGGCTTGGAGCACATCTATTTTGAAGGATGAATTCGAAAAGTCAATTGAGAATTTTGATATAAATCAAACTAACAGGATCCCCTTACTTCGTCGAGTCATTGCAACGGATAAGTTTGTGGAAACTCATAATTTCTTGTCTCGAACTGACCGGGAGACTTATTTTCAACACGTAGGGGCAAAGATTGCCGAAAAGATTATTGAGAACAAGGATAGTCTGGATATTTGGATTAAGTGAACTTGTTTGAGTAAACTCCAACTTGGAGAAGTCTTGGAAGTGGTTGTTAGAATGCATTTGCACCTGAGAGATAATCGTTTCTCTTAGGTGCAAATGCATTTTTCGGTAATAACCCTAGTTAATTCTAAAATTTATAGAAGGAGACAATAATAATCTATATTAATGGCAATGGATTTAGACTCGTGAGGGAAACCGTGGATTTTAGGACACTTTCATCACAGATATTGTGTAATAATTTATTATTAATAATAATCTATACTGATTAATATAAATAAATCTTTCGCGATCACGTTTTGGCAATAGCGTAAATCGATTAAGAAGATTTTGATTTGCTATAGACGACAATGTTGTCACGATGTTAATCTACATGTGAGTTAAGTCACAATATTAGAGAAAAAGGAGGTCGTTCTAAATTAACACGGCTATCAGAGAATACTCTGAACTTTATTGAAGTATGGAGCTTTAGCGTATGGGAGTTGGTTTATGAACGGAGCAAAGTCTGGAAGTGTTATAATGACAAACATTTTAGACCAAAAAAAAGCAGCCTCGCAAGGCCGCTAAGAAATTTAATCGTAATGTTATTATAACATAAAATCCTGAGAATTGAGAGATCTAGTCGTATCTTTTTGTTGAAGGTGGTTGGTAGGAACCATATATCAAAAAAATGCACCTAAAAAAATAAAAAGGGGTGGGTAATAATGAGTGGTAGTAATGCAAAACGAGTATTCTTTATTTTACTTGGCGTCGCATTATTTTTAGTATTATATTATGCTCCACAGTTTGGACCGGCGGTAGATCCTGCAGGTAAATCATTTGCCTTAAGCCAACAGGGAAAAGCAGCGATTGGTTTATTCTTTCTAGCAGGTGTATGGTGGGTATTTGAAGTAACTCCCATCGGCGTAACTGGTCTCGCCATCGGTGTTGTTCAAGCTTTATTCCTGATCCGTCCGGCAAAGGACGCCTTTCGGGATTTTATGGATCCCACGGTATTGTTTATTTTAGGATCACTGCTTATAGGTTTAGTTTTCACCAAGTCAGGAATTACGAAAAGAATTGCCTATAAAATGTTAATGATGGTTGGCGAAGATACGAAAAAGATTTTATTAGGAGTATTCATCATTACGGCATTATTAACTCATATCATGGCTCATACCGCAGTAGCAGCAACTATGTTTCCGATTCTAGTGACCATTTTGGCCTTGTATAATGGTGATAACTCCGATGGAAAACCCACCAAGTTTGGTAAGGCTTTGTTCATTGGGATGGCCTATACTGCTGGCGCAGGAAGTATCTGTACTCTTTTAGGTGGTGCCCGGAACCCTGCGGCGGTAGGCTTTTATAAAGAGTTCACAGGGGTTGACGTTTCTTTTGTAGACTATTTTCTTCACATGGCGCCATTTGGTTGGCTAACAGTATTTTTGATTTGGGGATTATTAATGGTCATTTATAAGCCCGAAAAAAGTGTAATCCCTGGTTTGCGTGAAAAGGCTCGATCTGAATATGCAAAGCTTGGTCCTGTTAGCAAAAATGAAATTTTTATTGGTATTGTAATTTTCTGTGCTCTTACCATGCTTGTATGCCAAGCCATTATTCCGGCTTTAAAGACCATGGATCGTTCTGTTCCATTACTGATCGCGGGAATAATTTTCTTCCTTGCCAATGTATTGACGGTTGAGGATCTAGAAAAGCGAATTCCTTGGAACATCATCTTTTTATTTTCCGGCGCTATGAGTATCGGTTATTGCCTATGGCAGACTGGTGCAGCTCAATGGATCGCGATCAAGTGGTTAGGAATGATAGCGGGTGCACCTTGGTTAGTATTCTTGTTAGCCGTCTGCTTCTTGGTAATGATCATGACCAATTTTATAATGAATGTGGCCGCGATTGCAATTACCTTACCAGTAGCTCTCGTAATGGGTCAGTATCTGGGGGTTAACCCAGAGCTTATCCTGTATGGCGCTGTAGCAATGGCTGGTATGCCATTCTTACTGTTGATTGGTGCCGCTCCCAATGCAATGGCCTATGAATCTAAGCAGTTTACAACAGGTGAATTTTTTATTAGTGGGATCCCAGCAAGTGCAGTTCTAATGGGCGTCTTGGTACTCATGACTTTCACCTACTGGCCAATAGTCGGTCTGTCTCCACTTCTAAAGTAGTTAAGTTCTCAACCTGATACACCTAGATCTTTAATCTAGGCGTATCAGGTGCAAAATCTTCAGGAATTGAGGGAATGTCTGTGGAAGGTAACGGTCAGATCATATTTGCCAGTGCTGTATTTTTAATTTCCTATGCATTAATAATTTCCGAACAGATTCACCGTACGGCTGTTGCTCTATCTGGAGGAATGCTTGTTATTATTGGTGGTGTTCTCAGCCAAGAACAAGCCATTGAGGCAATTGATTTTAATACCATAGGGCTCTTAGTTGGGATGATGGTGATTGTGGGTATAGCCAGAAATTCTGGTCTTTTTGAATACCTTGCAGTCAGTGCGGCCAAGCAAAGCAAGGGAGACCCCATTAAAATCATGATCTCCCTCGCCATTATAACAGCAATTTTATCAGCATTATTAGATAACGTCACAACCGTATTATTGATTGTGCCTATAACGTTCTCAATTGCCAAGTCTCTTGAAATTAACCCAATGCCAATCTTGTTTTCTGAAATAATGGCATCCAATGTTGGGGGTACTGCTACTCTAATCGGTGATCCTCCCAATATTATGATCGGCTCTGCTACTGGCCTCGGTTTTATGGACTTCGTGGTTAACCTTGCTCCAATTATTGTAGTTATCTTGTTAGTAACTGTCTATTTACTCAAATTACTTTACCGTAAACAATTAGTGACTCGTGAAGAATTAAAGGTAAACATTATGAAAATGGATCCGAGCAGTGAGATTAAAAATTCTGTTCTTTTGAAAAAATCGTTATTTGTTATTGCCTTGGTTATTTTCGGATTCTTTATTCACCAATATGTTCACCTTGAGTCGGCGACTGTTGCCTTATCCGGAGCGGCGTTACTATTGCTAATTACCCGTGAAGATCCTGAACATGCTCTAATCGCTGTGGAATGGCCCGTAATTTTCTTCTTTGCTGGACTCTTTATTTTGGTTGGAGCATTGGAACATGTTGGAGTTATTGAATGGATAGCGCTAGAGTCATTAAAACTTACCGGTGGAGCGATGTTGCCTACAGGAATGTTGATTCTTTGGCTCTCCGCTTTCGCCTCGGCCTTTGTGGACAATATTCCTTTTGTGGCCACGATGATTCCCTTGATTCAGGATATGGGTAGGTTAGGCGGAATTCCAGACCTTAACCCTCTTTGGTGGTCATTATCCCTTGGCGCCTGCCTGGGTGGTAACGGTACAATTATTGGGGCATCTGCCAATGTTGTAGTAGTAGGTATGGCAGAAAAACGAGGCTATAAATGGACCTTTGTAGGTTTTATGAAGGTGGCTTTTCCGCTAATGATAGTTTCAATTCTTATCTCCACCGTTTACTTGTATTTCTTCTTTCTCACCTAGTATAGGTACGGTAGCAAGATATTAACAGATTTTCCGCAAAGATTTGTGGATCTGGTCTAAGTTTTCAATTTAAGAAAGGTGGGATTCCTTGTCTGGGTTAGCGCGTGATAAATATCTACCTTTAATTGACAGGGATTCAGGAGATAAAAATTATCCAATTTGGCTATTAATTAATCCAAAATACCCAGCTGTGGTTAATGATATTTGGAGACACGTTTTGGATGAGGTACAGGACAAAGTTTATAGGGAAATTCACTCTAGAATTGATACTAGTAATATTTACATTCGGAGTGTTGTCAGTGATTGTGGAATAGTGCCTCATTCATTAAATTGGTGGGGAAAAGAAGTAGCCGCGGAAATAAAGTTGTTCAGGGAAATTTTGCTTGAACAAAAGCCAAAGTTGCTGATTTCCTTTGGCGCATTTCCATTTGAGTTTGTCAGACGTGTCTTCGAGATCAAACCAGAAAAAGGACCAAAGTACTGGAGTGCTTCTGTCTTAAGGGATGAATTTGAAAAATCAATTGAGAATTTCGATATGAATCAAACCAATGTGATTCCCTTACTTCGCCGAGTGATAGCCAGTGATAAGTTCATAGAGAGACAAAATTATTTCAGTCCCAATGACAGCGAACAATACTTTTATCATGTTGGATCAAAAATATCTGAAAGGATTATTCAGAACAAGGATAGTTTAAATATATGGATGAAATTATTATGAATCCGCCGCTGTTAAGTTATATTAAACTCTTTGTATATTTAAAAAATTTTAGAATTGAGGGGATGTAATGGAAGATAAGTATCTGGTTACTATTGATTTAACATCTCTCCAGGCTTTGAAGACCTTTATTAGGTTTGTAAAGGAAGCTAATGGAAGCGTTTCAATCAGCGGAGAAAGGCAGGATTATAGCTCAATGTTAAATAATCCGATCCTAGTGCCTAATCTCGAAGTAGAGAATATTTTTGGCTCAGAGATTAAGATTTACGCTTCTTCAACTATTGATTTAGAGAGAGCTAATGCAGCTCTGAACTGTGAAATCGTCGATAAGGCAGAAAAAACAGCCGCAGGTACACTACTTGAATCGGTTATGAATTTTACAGGGATGCGTCAAACGAGCGAAGAAAGATCCTTTTAAGCCATATCTGTTTTCCGTTAAAAGGATTGTCCTAGAAAAGTTCCTGCTTGTTTTAATTTATACGGATCCCCATCACTAGCCAAGAACCGCTCATAATGATAAACCCAGTCATCTATTTCTGGAATTACCTTTTTCCATGAATTAACACCCAAAATCTTATAATACCAATACATCATTTGAGAGTTAGCAAGCTTTGATGAGTTGCAGTACTTCTTTTCATATTTAATAAGCAATTCTAAAGATTCATCCGCGTTTTCCATAGAATCTTTCCCCTCCTCCCTGGACAAGGAACACTTGTACATCCGTGGACGGTTGTCTAACCTCGAAAGTCGTGTCTTAGTCATGGTCAGGGCAGTCCCGTCCCGTGATGCTTCTAGCCTTCCCGATTTTTATAGTTGCTATAACACGCTCAAACATTTGCTGCTACAGTTATTGTTTTCAAATCATAGCTTAATTTTTGAAAAAGCGACCATTATATGATCTTAATAGATAATGTATTTAGCATAGTTTAAATTGATTACGAGCATTTTGCTTTGCTATATACGCGATACAAATGCGATGATAATCTTTACTTGTAAGCCTTTACCCAATCAAGAAGGAGGTTAGAAACGTCGATTATAATTTAATAAAATTTAGCCTAATCTAATCTGTCAGCTCTATGCCAAAGTCATATTGTCTCCCAGCAATATAAAAAGCAGCCTAAAAAGGTCGCTAGGAAATTTAATCGATTATTCAGGGAATTCAAAAGAAAAAATTCGAGACTTGAGATTAAGCGCTATTTTGAAGGAGGATTAAAAATGAGAGAAGAAGTGCTTAACTATGGGATAAGGAACACTAGGGGCATGTTTTTAAATGTTATACCAGTGTATCGACCTGAGGATAAGCGAAATTTCGAGTTTGAAATATATAATAATAGGGTCCGTACCAGACGTCCTGTAGCTACTCTTACCACAAGTGTAGGTACAGTATTCCAAGAAGGAATGGTAGTACGATCATTTAATGCAACTTTGGAGATCAGACCGGATGTGCCATTTAGCCAAGTGGAATTAACTGATTTACCAACTGACGTTGCCACACTAATGTATCAGGAGTTAGGAGGTAACCCATTAGAAGAAGTATTTATTATTAGAATAACTTGCCCGATGAGAGATGATTTAGGCGAAAAAAAAGATAATGTTATTTCTGAATCATGGATGAGCGGGGTAATAGATTTAAATCAGTACAATATTTTTTCAACTAGCTCCTTAGCCATGTCTTCAGGATATTAATTTATCCTCGGAACGACCATCTCATCCCAAGAAGATAACCGGTTTATAGATATCTGAGATTTTCAGAAGTGTAGTATTGCTACACTTCTTTTTGTGTTTAGATAAAGCTTTCAGACTATCGTATTTTCAACTGCGCTAAAAGTTCCTGAATAAATTTATCGAAATTGTACGAGTAAATCATTGGAAAATGTAATTATACCAGAAATATCGTTTGTATTTAATAAAACGGTGTATGAAAGATTCATCTCGACAGAGACAAGCCTACGAATTTCTTCAAACGGATAGATAAAAGAAAGTATCTATGGGCCTTGCTCAACTATCCAGTCTTATTAAATCAAAAACTTTGTTATAGGGAAAACATTAACTCAGGATGAAATGGCTTTGACTTTCGTATCATTAAAAGTATCTCTGAAAACAGTAACTCAGTTAGTCTTATTACAAAAAACGCTCAATTTCGGCACGATTATACAATCAACATAAATCGACCATAGAAATGACTAATTATAGAGATACGGATACGCTATAGACACATTTCGTTTGCAATGCTACTCTTGATTTGTGAAAACAAATTCTAGGAAAGGAGAGTAAATGATTTTGGTTTCAATGTTTGTTCCAAGATAATTGAGGAGGACCAGAACAATGGCTACACTTTATAGCACGTATGGCGAAAAGGTATCTCCAATATTGCTCTAAAAATCACAAGTTATTGGGAATCATCGCTAGTTAAGCTATATGGTTGCTGAGGTACCTCTTCAAGAAAAAAGGCAGCCTATGAAAGGCCGCTGAAGAATTTTGACATTAGTTATTATATCATAAATCTCCGAAAAAGTGAGGTAGTGTAATAACTAAAATTCTAGCTCGGATTGTAATTGGAGATCAATGGAGGAGGGAAAACGAAAATGAAAATGAAAAATTTATACAACTCCTTTATGAACGCATCCAGGGCTCATGCCCAGTGGGAGATCGAAACTTCTCTCAACATTATAAAAAACAGGAAGAAATTATTAATACTTTTTGTAATGACCTTGCCCTTACTGATTCCAGCAATGGCTCATGCGGCCGACTTTATCGGCGGCAAATCAGCCTTCGGACCGTCCTTTTTTTCACCGACTACTTTTTACGGTTCCATAGCAGTGGGTATCATTGCAGGTCTTATTACAGGGTGCATTGGGGCTGGCGGAGGCTTTGTTATTACCCCTGCGTTGATGAGCCTGGGGGTAAAGGGAATCTTGGCAGTAGGTACTGACATGTTTCACATCTTTGCAAAGGCCATCATGGGCACCACCCTACACAAGAAAATGGGTAACGTTCATGCAGGTTTGGCTATTGCATTTCTGGTTGGTTCCGGAATTGGGGTCACAGGCGGCGGTATGATAAACCGTGCATTATTTAACTACAACCCCATAATAAGTGATTTATTAATTAGCTCTGTCTACGTGGTTCTGCTGGGATTTTTGGGTGTCTTCGCTATGAGCGATTTTATTGGTACTAAGAGAAGTAATCTTAAGGGCGGTGGCGACGTTCACGGCGGTCCAGAGAAAATGACAGCACTTGGAGTTAAGCTTCAATCCATGAACATTGCTCCTGTGATTAAATTTGATGAGCACGTTGTCCCCGGCGGGAGAAGAATACCCGGAGTTTTCGTAGCAATATGTGGAGCTGTGACTGGCTTTTTAGCTTCTATACTAGGTGTTGGCGGTGGTTTCGTCACCTTCCCAATGTTTGTATACGGACTGGGGATTTCGACAGGTACTACTGTAGGAACCGATATCTTACAAATTATCTTTACAGCTGGTTACGGTTCCATAAGTCAGTACGCCATCTATGGTTATGTGTTCTACACCCTAGCGATGGGTATGCTGCTGGGTTCATTATTTGGCATCCAAATAGGCGCCATCACGACCAAGGTGGTCCCTGGCACACAGATCAAGGCCTTCTACGCTTTGGCAATATTAGCGGGCTTTATCAACAGACTCTTTGCGCTACCTGAAAAATTAGCGCAGATGGGCTATATTACCTTAGCTCCGGTTACGGCAGCCATAATCACTAAGCTAGGAGTATGGTTATTCTTCGGATTAGTGTCCTTCTTCGCCTTCTGGATCATAGGTACATTTATCCTAAATATACCGAAGCTCAGAGCTGAGTCAGATTATGATGTTAAGGTAACCAAAGGAGGTGTTCCCCAATGAGTGTAGTTCGAAACAAAAAGACTTTTATGATCGGTATTACAATGCTCTTGAGTTTTGTACTAGTCTATATTGGCATGATGTCTCCCAACTTCGGGAACGGCAGGAATGGTCTGGAATTCGCTGATGATATGTTTAACTCTTTGTCTAAGGGCTCAGCTTATTTCATCAAGGATGCTCAACAAGTTGCTGATGGTCAAATAGGGAAAAACATCAACCTCACCATTAAAGCTTCATCACCCGCTGAAGCCGAAAAATGGGCTAAATTGTACACTACAGCAGGTGCTGCAGTGACAGTTAAAGAAGCTTCGCTGACCATCAATGGTGATTTTGGTAAAATTCTTGGCGCCGCCGTAGCTGACTGTAACTTCATGTATTTTAATGATAAAAATTCAGTTGGAACAAAATATGGTTACGATGGCAAAGAGGCAACCTTCAACTGGAACGCCTCCTTAAAGAAAATTGACTCCGCACTAAAAGCTAAATCCCTGTTTAATGAAGAAACTCAGTTGATCAAAGTGCAGCAAAAGGCCGTAGAGCCGGCTTACAATTACTACGGAATTGAAATAAAGAAGGTTAGTGAGAATAAACTTACTCTAACCTTACTGCTCAGCTTCTACCTTATATATACCTTGTGGTACGGCTTTGGACTCTTCTATTTATTTAATGGTCTTGGAATTGTCGTTTCACCGAAGAAAAAGGAAGCTTAAAATTAGGAATTACTTGCTAAAATGTTTCTATGGTGAAAGGATTTATAGACACTTTCTGCCAGTCAGCCCAGTAAATCATGTGACTTAACCTTTTGCGACAACTAGTGGCAGGGCAGGAGCTTCATTAGTTGAAGCAAAAGGTTTTATAATTATTGTGATGAAAGACATTTTCATATCCCATTATTTTTAGTACAGCCTTACTCTGTTGATGAGGGGATTGAGAGATGATGAAAAGAGAGTTAGGGGAAAGAAGTTATCCTATTTGGGTATTATTTAATCCGAAACACCCTATTAGCCATGACAATTGGACACCCATTTTAGATGAAATTCAAGACAAAGTATATAGAGAATTGAATACTAGAATTGAAACTGCGGATATATATTTCAGGAATGTTGTTAGCGATAGCAGAATGGTTCCCAATACTTTAAATTGGTGGGGACCCGAAGTAGCTAAAGAAATTGAGCTGTTTAGGGAAATTATCTTTAGATATAAACCGAGAATTCTATTTACTTTGGGTGCTTTTGCCTATGAATTTTCAAGGCGTGTTTATGAGATCAAGCCTGAGAAAGGGCCTAAAGCTTGGAGTACTTCAAACTTAGGGGATGAATTTGGAAGATCAATCGAGAGTTTTGATATAAACAAAACAAATATTATACCCTTACTCCATCGAGTTGGAGCAAGTTCTAATTTCATTGAGACTGATAATTATTTCCGTAGGAAAGACGGCGATAATTACTATCGTTATGTGGGTACTAAGTTAGCTGAAAAGATTATTGAGAACAAGGATCGTCTCAATATTTGGATTAAACAATCGACGGTTTCAATGAATGCCACCTGCATCGCACCATAGTGTTTATTTCTGAAAGGGGTATTTGTTATGAATGATTCTAAGTTTAATGTGCTTCTCTACTTTGATGATTCACAGCAGGCCTTTAATGCGGCCGTTCATACGGCAACACTTCTGAAGCATATGCCTAATATGCATTTGACCGTAGTTCAGGTGCAAGAAGGCTGTGAAGATTCTAAGATCACGGAATATACCTGGCTCGATACAAAAGACCTAGTTAATTGGGCCTTGGCAAGAAGTAATGCAAAGGGTGAATATTGTTGGCCAATAAGCCCAAGCTCGGATTGGATGAGGCGCGTTTCCGACGGATCTGATCTCTCCGATAAAAACAAATATCGTGAAATTCTTACCGAAACTAACGAAGTTTTTTCAGAAAGAGCAGAGGATGTTAGTCATGTAGTAATATATTGTAATCCGGGTATATCAGATACTGTAGAGGCACTTTATAATTATGCTGCAAAAAATGGATATAATTTGATTATTATGGGTACACGGGGACTTACCACTTTGAAGGTTTTGCTTTTCGGTTGTTTAGTCAACAGTTCTCCTATACCAATGATGTTAGTTAAGAAGCTCCCCCAAGGTTTTGTTAAGCACTAATATAAGGTGTTATAGAAAAACTTGTTTAACGATCAAAACTAAGAAAAATTCTTGGGGAAGCGATTCAAAACTTGAGATTCTTTTAAGTTCGTTGTGCGTTACTTGAGAAACGAGGATTATTACCGACATTAGTTGGGAATAATCCTTGAATTTTTATAGGACCCTTAATGAACAAAGGCTGTAACGAAAACCGGTAAACAGTTTCGTTACAGCCTCTAAATATTTTGAATGCGCCTTTGATGGCTAAAAAACTAGTGCAATACGGAATAATGCTATTTTTTAAGGTCATCTTATAGACGGTTGAAAAAAAGATCTACATTGATAAATAAATTAGTTATACTTATATCAATACGTTTCCAATTAGAGGCGGTTATCTAAACGTGAATAGGATTAGACTAAACTTGGAAATCGAAACTTATAAAGGAGTAAGAACTTGAACTTAGAACAAAAACCACAAGATTTGATTTTTTCCATGCCCCAATCTGAAAAACGTGTCCTTGTAATGACGGCTGTCTCAGCCGAGAGAGATGCGGTGTTGCGTGGTCTGCACAGCAATTCAAGGTTTGATGTCCTAGTGGCGGGTGTCGGTTCGGTAGTCGCTGCAGTGAATACAGCTAGGGCGTTGGCTACTGCTGAGTACAGTTTGGTCATTATTGCAGGGATCGGTGGGGGCTTTTCTGGTAGAGCTGAGGTGGGTTCACTCGTGGTGGCGAACGAGATTGTCGTCGCTGACTTGGGAGCGGAAACACCAGAGGGTTTCTACAGTTTGGATGAGTTGGGTTTCGGCTTCACCCATGTCCAGACTGATGCTAGCCTGCTGGAACATTATTCTAGGGCGTTACTAGCAGCCAAGATACCTGTTAATATTGGTCCGGTGCTCACTGTTTCAACTATTACGGGTACGGCTGAGCGTGCTGTAAAACTCGCCGCCAGGATACCGGGAGCCACTGCCGAAGCGATGGAGGGGTATGGAGTCGGATTCGCGGCTTTTGATCAAGGTTTACCTGTTCTGGAGATTCGTGCAATCTCAAACATGGTCGGTCCACGTGATCGGTCTAAATGGCGAATCAAAGAGGCTCTAGACGTGCTGGAAGCTGCTAGCGCAGTATTAACGGAGGTGCTACAATGAAAATCGCTATCTCTCCTTGTCCCAATGATACATTTATTTTTCATGCCTGGGTACACGGACTTATTCCCGGTGCACCTCAGCTTGATGTAACCTACGCGGATATCGACATTACGAATACTTTAGCTGCCGCTTCCCATGGACCAGATGTTGTCAAGATTTCTTACGCAGCTTTGCCGTGGGTCTTGTCCGACTATGCGCTTCTGCCATGTGGGGGTGCATTAGGCAAAGGCTGCGGGCCACTGGTGCTGACGTCAAATAAAGCAGGTACTAACAATGATCCAGCAAGGCTGTCAAGTAAACGGGTGGCTGTTCCCAGTGAACGATCAACCGCATATTTACTTTTTCGGTTATGGGCAGCACAACATGTGCCAGGCGGAGTAGGCGAGATTGTCATACTGCCGTTCCAGGAAATTATGCCAGCGGTACGTGATGGTTTGGTAGATGCTGGGCTTGTGATCCACGAGGCGCGCTTCACCTATCCATCGTATGGGCTAAACCTCTTGGCTGACTTAGGTAGTTGGTGGGAACAAGATACTAACCTTCCGATCCCGTTAGGTGCAATTATTGCACGAAGGTCACTGGATCTAACGGCAATCATCGGCTGGATTCGGGCCTCGGTCAAATACGCTTGGGCAAATCCGGAGGAATCGAAGGAGTATGTGCTACACCACAGCCAAGAGTTGTCCACTGAAGTAACCCAAGCACACATAAAGCTTTACGTAAACGAGTTCACTGAGAATATAGGTGAGACAGGGTATAAGGCGGTAACATCCTTGCTAAGTAGGGCTTCGCAAGCAGGGTTAGTACCAAAGATAGATTTGGCGGCGTTATATATAAATAAAACCGAAAAATAGAATTGCTTCCCAGTGCAGGAAAAATCAAATTCTATTACCACGCTTATTTCAAGCGTGGTTATTAAACTTATCGAAGTGGAAGAACACTGTGGAGTTGCTTTCAACGATCGCCATGTTTGCAACTTATACCATGAAGATTGCAAATTTACTCCGTTACAAAACGCTGCAGCCGCAATTGATATGCTAGGTGAAGAATTCCTGTTAATCCCATATGGCTTATCGTAGCCGCCGGTTTAGCCTTCGGCGGTGGAAACAAAGGTAATTAGAATTGCCTTTGTGGTTGCCTTATTATTAACAATAGTGACAGCCGCTTTGGTGGTCGTGTTGTTGAATATATTTGTCTAGTTGTAATGTGGTAGCTTAATTAATACAATGTAGCTAAAACGCAACCATATGGTTGTTTCTATGCAACCATTCTTATAGTTAACTATTAAAGTATGAAAAAATCAGAGATTTAATTGTGTTGGAGTAAGTCCGAATTACTAATTAGATAGTAAATTCGGACTTATCTTATTTATCCAAATCGTAAGACTCCCACTTCTACAAGTGGGAGTGATACACCTTATTCTGCTTCGGTGGGGGTAGAGTCCCCCACCGAAGACTCGATGTTCAACTTTAGTTGAACGAGTTCACTGTGTAATTATTCATAAGGCATTGGCCGATTTGGTATGGATCTTGCTTATATTTATCTTCAGTGGTGAAACTTTTCTACGCAATAATTAGGAGGGATGGATGTAAACCCTGCAAGAAGTTATCCGCGGGTTTCGACTTCAAAAATAGAAGGAGGTTATTCAAATGTATTCAAAAGCTTATATTCCCTATGGTGGTTATTACAGTACACCCTTTGTTCGCTGGCAAGGGAGTCTTCAAAATGAACATGCAGTTGAATTGGCGGCGTCAACCGCTAAAAAGTGGCTGGCAACCAAAGAAATTGATCCCAAAATATTCGAATACCTTGTTTTTGGTAAAACCATTGGACAACTACATACTTTTTACGATGCTCCTTGGGCAGCGGCTCTAATGGGAACTCCGGATATTACTGGTATGCATATTACACAGGCCTGTTCTACTTCAACTACTGTTCTTAATCAAGCGGCTTTAGCTCTTGAGGCAGGTATGTACGAAACCTCATTTTGTTTGCTCACAGACCGATGTTCCAATGGTCCGTTCACAGTCTGGCCTAATCCAAAGGGCCCTGGTGGAGAAATGATTTCTGAAAGTTGGCTGATGGATAACTTTGCCACTGACCCTTACGGCGGAGTTGCTATGATTCAGACTGCCGAAAACGTGGTTAAAAAGGCTGGTGGGATTACCAAGGAAGATGTTGATCGGGTTACGGCGAGACGTTACGAGCAATATCAGGCTGCTTTGGCTGATGATCGAGCGTTCCAAAAACGTTATATGGTGCCGGCGGAATATACAATAAGCAAAAAGAAGACGGGAATAGTTGAAACGGATGAAGGCGTGACTCCCACAACTCTGGAGAGTTTGACGCAATTAAAAGCGGTTATTCCAGGTGGGGTACACTCATTTGGCGCTCAGACCCATCCGGCTGATGGTAACTGCGGGCTTATTGTGACTACAAGAGATAAAGCTCGGGAACTGAGTACAGATGAAAACATTGAAGTTCAGATCATATCCTATGGTTTTGCCCGTGCGGAAAAGGCTCATATGGCGGCGGCTGTGGTGCCGTGCTCTAGAATGGCGTTAGATAAAGCCGGGATAAGTGTCAAGGACGTAAAAGCGATCAAATCGCACAATCCATTTACGGCTAATGATTTGTACATGGCTAATGAAATGGGTCTTGATGTTATGAAAATGAATAATTACGGTTGTTCGCTTGTCTACGGGCATCCCCAGGGACCTACTGCCGGTCGGGGAATTATAGAAATGATTGAAGAATTGGCTATTCTAGGTGGCGGTTATGGTCTATTCACTGGCTGCGCAGCCGGGGACACTGGTGCGGCTCTAGTTATCAAGGTCTCCGAGAGATATTAGGCACCGGAAGAAAACCCGACATTGGGTTATTCCATATTCGTAAAAATTTGATTTTGGAGGTATGTAAATGTCGTATTTAGCTGAATATCGTTCCAAGTTAGTGAGTCCAGAAGCAGCAGTAAAGATTGTTAGGAACGGGGATTGGGTTGACTGGGGTGCAGCAATGGCTCAACCTTATGCGCTGGATAAAGCTTTGGCTGATCGCAAAGATGAACTAAAAGACATTAAGCTTAGATGTACCCTTAGTTTAAAAGAGCACGAGATTTTGAAAGCAGATCCGAACGGAGAAACCTTTAATTTTAATAGCTGGTATTTTGGTGGTATAGACCGTAAGCTTCATGACAAGGGTCTTGTCAATCATACACCCATGCTTTTTAGAAATGAACCGCTCTACTATAGAAAGAGCTTGTATGACGATGTAGATGTACTTATGATTAGGGTTACCCCAATGAATCAACACGGTTACTTTAACTTTCACTTAGCGGTAACCGCAAGTCTTGCTCAGTGCGAATGCGCTAAAAAGATTATTGTAGAAGTAAATCCGAAGCTTCCCTGGGCGTTGGGTGGTAGTGAAGAGTGTATTCACATTTCACAGGTAGATTTTATCGTTGAAGCAGAATCGCCCATAGCGACTATTCCTGCTGCCGCTCCTACAGAGATCGACAAAAGGATTGCAAATATCGTAGTCGATGAAATAGTTGATGGTTCATGTATTCAACTAGGTATCGGTGGAATGCCCAATACCGTTGGTACATTATTGGCCGAATCTGACCTTAAAGACTTGGGCTGTCAAACTGAAATGATGGTTGACGCTTATTACTACCTATATAAGGCAGGCAAACTTACTAATAAATTTAAAGGAATTGATAAAGGGAAATCAACTTACTCCTTTTCAGCGGGGAGTCCATTTCTTTATGAATGGATAGATAATAACCCTGCACTAGCAGCATGTCCATCTAACCACACCAATAACCCCTATACCATGGCTTTGAATGATAATATGATTTCGATAAATAACTGTTTAGAAGTGGATCTATTCGGTCAAGTCTCCTCCGAATCTTCTGGCACTCGACAAATCAGTGGTACAGGCGGGCAACTTGATTTTGTCACAGGAGCCTATATGTCAAAAGGAGGTAAATCCATTCTTTGTTGCCAATCCAGCTACATTGATAAACAGGGAGTACTGCAATCTCGCATTATTCCCACACTCCCAGATGCTTCGATTGTAACTGTCCCTCGTACACAAACTCATATTATTATTACCGAATACGGAAAGGCAGATTTAGCTGGACGATCAACTTGGGAGCGAACGGAAAGATTAATTAACATAGCTCATCCTGACAAACGAGACGAGCTCATAAAAGAAGCAGAAAAGATGAAAATATGGCGTAGAACAAACAAACTATCTCAAGCTGCTGCAAGGTAGAGAGGATCTGATGGGTTATGACCCGGAAACAGTGGCTCCAAGACAGGAAATCGCTGCAGCTATTTCCGGAGAAGGGAAGTACGTGGTATAATTAGAGAAGCCTAGGGAGGTATATCCATAGCAATTAAGATTAGATTTCCAATCGGGAAATGCGATATTATATTAGAAATTATTTAATACTTATTGTTTAGAGTAGTAGCCTTCTTGGGGTATAGGAAATCATTTACCTTAGAAGGCTATATCATTTATCACGGCCCATGTGAACTCGAACTCTCACACGACTTTGGTTTGGGTAGGCATTGTCGTTTCCACATTAGACCTCAAAAGAAGGTGATAAAGTGTCTTCAGAACATCCAAACTATAACCAACAAGACTTTTTAACGAACGAATTAAGAATATCCCTTGAGCTGCAGTTATTACAACAGATTATTGATAATTCATCTGATGCGGTGTTTGTTACCGATAAATTTGGCAAAGTGATTGTGGCTAACTTTGGGACAGCGAGATTTATGGGACATACGGCTGAAGACCTGATAGGGATGAACGTAAAAGATTTGGTAAAAGAAGGTTCATACGATTGGTCCCCGACCGCGAAGGCTATAGAAACACGTTCTGTTGTATCAGGGAACGTGAGAAACAATTGTGGAGTTCAGTTTATGGCGACTAGTAAGCCCCTGCTGGATGAAAAAGGCGAGATTATTATGATCATCACCAATGCACGTGATAAAGATTTGATTGATCAATATATAGCAGCTTTAGAAAAAGAGAGAACAACCGCCAAGCGATATAAAAATGCAGTAGAATATTTAAGTGACGTTGATTTGGAGAATAAAGAGCCAGTGGCTGAGAGTCCACAAATGCGTCAAATTATAAAAACTAGTAATATTATAGCAAGAACCGATAGTACCGTTATGCTGATCGGAGAGACTGGCACTGGTAAAGAAGTAATAGCAAGGCATATACATCGTAATAGTCTGCGGTCGAAAGAACCGTTTATTCCAGTAAATTGTGCAGCGATTCCCCATGAATTACTGGAATCGGAATTTTTTGGTTATGTGCGAGGGGCCTTCACGGGCGCAAATCCACAAGGAAAACCTGGATTGTTTGAAATTGCCGATAAAGGTACGTTGTTTCTGGACGAAATTGCCGAATTACCATTAGCAATGCAGTCAAAACTGCTAAGAGTCTTAGAATCAAGTGAGGTACAAAGGTTGGGTGGGACGAACATTTACTATGCCAATGTTCGGTTTATTGCTGCTACGAATAGAGACCTAAAAGCGATGATCAGCCAAAATCTGTTTAGAAGCGATTTATACTATCGCCTTAATGTGATACCCATCAATTTACCCCCTCTAAAAGAAAGACCTGAGGATATTCTGGCCCTTGCGCATAAATTTTTAAAGGAATTGAATAGAAAATACGCTCTTAAGAAGATATTCTCTACTCAAGCCACTCAGGCGTTTTTAAACTATAGTTGGCCTGGAAATGTCCGAGAGTTGCGTAATGTTATCGAGAGATTGCTTATTACGTCAACTGGTGATATTTTAAATTTTATGGATGATTCTTTGGTTAGTAACAAAAAACGTTTAGAGAGTGAAGACGGTGAAATACTTATAGCCTATCAAGGAACTTTGAAAAGTGTCATAAAAGTCGTGGAAAAAAATTATATAAATCAAATGCTGGCTGAATGTGGCGGCCGAGTAGGCGAAGCGGCTCGGAGATTAGGAATCCACCGTACCATACTGTATCGGAAGAGGAATAATGATTGTTGAAACTGTTTTTAACTGGCATGAAGCCTGCATTTCTACGTCGGCTATAGCTCCAACTTATGGATCACTAAAATTGGCAACATCATCTGCTAAACGCAGGGACAGTGAATTACCCGCCCCACACTTTATCGTAAGCTCAAGGAATATAGTTAAGATTTTAAATTGTAAAACAAATGAGACATTTGCCAACTTGGCGTGTCTCATTTGCTTTACGCCTAAAAATCGTCGCTTATTAAACTATGTTGTTGAATCAATCTAACTACACTCCAAATAAATGAGAGATATAGTGGTATATTTAAGAAGAAGGAGGCGTCTAAAGAACTGGATGCAGTTCAAAAGGCGCCTCCTTTTCTGTGGTCAAATAGCTTACGCCACCGGCGGATCGTAGAGATCGTTGGTGGTCATGTCAATCACCCTGATATCCCGTATCGCGGCCAGTTCGCCGCTGGGGCTGTTAAAAATATTCTTGGCTATAACTGTTTCCATCACGGTCTGGGCCTCAGACAGCGTCAGGTTCTCCCTCGGTTGGGGGCATGAAAAAGATTCTATAAAGGGAAGTACCCTGCTGTCACGACCAAACAGCGGGGTACTTCCCTTTATTAAAAAGCCTGACGACTGAGGTTGTCACCCTCTTAAGCCTGGCCACATATCCTATAAATGAAATTAGCCCCAAGGAGTGTGGATATCATGCCTGAAACAGTAACTGAAACTGATATCATCAGCGGACGCACGCCGCATGTAATCGCGGCTGAAATTAACACGATCAAATACCAGGCTGAAAGGATCTACCTTGCCGCCGCCGTCGAGATCGGAAGGCGGCTGA
>Ga0209347_1000742_pt1 | contig 70645 bp, 60 predicted proteins | sample AutmiccommuBRH23_FD_187382 | JGI IMG/M metagenome (GOLD analysis project Ga0209347, IMG submission 187382) | Deep subsurface microbial communities from Mt. Terri, Switzerland - Autotrophic microbial communities BRH/23 (SPAdes) (version 2) | ecosystem: Environmental > Aquatic > Deep subsurface >... | reverse complement strand
GAGCCTACCATGGTCAGATGGATAAGCAGGAGAAAACCGAAAATCAGGATCTCTTTATGCGAGGAGAGATTCAGATCATGGTGGCCACCTCTGCTTTTGGCATGGGGGTGGATAAGAAAGATGTTGGGTTGGTCATTCATTACGACATCTCCGATTCCTTGGAAAATTATATCCAGGAAGCAGGCAGAGCAGGACGGGACGAAACTATTTCGGCCGCCTGTTTTGTACTGTTTAATGACGATGACCTGAGTAAGCATTTTGTGATGTTGAATAAGACTAAGCTGAGTATCCAGGAAGTCCAACAGATCTGGAAGGCTGTTAAAGATATCACCAGATCTCGGGCCAAGGCATCCCAATCCACCTTAGAGATTGCCCGCAAGGCCGGTTGGGATGATAGCATCATGGACATTGGCACCAGAGTGACCACGGCTATTGCTGCCTTGGAAAACGCAGGCTATCTGAAAAGAGGTCAGAATAGCCCGAGACTCTACGCGAACAGTATTTTGGCCAAAAATGCAGAAGAGGCCGTTCAGAAGATTTACAGTTCCCGTCGTTTTAGTGATAAGCAAAAGGAACAGGCAACGAGGATCATTAAGAAACTGATCTCCAGTAAAAGTAAAGGACGCTCCGGTGATGAAGTCGCGGAAGCAAGGATCGATTATATCTCAGATCATTTGGGCATTGTGAAAGAGGAAGTCATCCAGATTGTCAGTCTTTTGAGGGATGAAAAGATTTTAGCGGATTCTCAAGACCTGAATGCCTTTATTAAGAAAAAGGATAGTAAGAAAAATTCCCTGAGTATCCTGAAGACCTATGGGCAAATCGAAAAATTTCTACTCACTATAATCTGCGATGAGGAAAAAATCATTCACCTCAAGGAGCTGAATGAGCAGGCTGAAGCGTCGGCCTGTGAAGATGTCTCGCCCAATAAGATCAAAACCATTCTGAATCTTTGGGCGATCAAAAACTGGATTAAACGACAGTCGACCCCCCATTCTAAAAACCATCTTGCCGTTCTTACGCTTTTTGACACAGAAACCTTGACCGCAAAGCTTGAAAAACGGAATGATATCGCCCAATTTATTTTAGATGAACTGTATGATCTAAGCAAAGCAGACTCCGGTACGGAGGAAAGCAGTCAGGAGGAAGTGCCGGTTGCTTTTTCTGTTTTGGAATTGAAAGATAAATATGCCCAGAGATCAACCCTCTTTCGGAGTAGCGCGACGACGGAAGAGATCGAGGATGCACTTTTTCATCTTTCCAGAATCGAAGCCTTGAAGATAGAGGGCGGCTTTATGGTGGTATATAATGCGCTGACGATTGAACGTCTGGAGAAGGACAATAAAAAGCGTTACAAAGTAGAGGATTACCAGAGACTGGAAGAGTATTACCAGAATAAAGTCCAGCAAATCCATATTGTTGGAGAATATGCCCGGAAAATGATCAGGAATTATCAAGAGGCTCTGCAATTTGTGGATGATTATTTTAAGTTGAATTACCTATCCTTTCTGCATAAATATTTTCCGGGCAGCCGTCAGGACGAAATCAAACGAAACATTACACCCTCAAAGTTCAAACAGCTGTTTGGCGAATTATCACCGACCCAACTAAAAATCATCAATGATAAGGAATCGAAAACCATTGTCGTCGCCGCCGGACCGGGAAGTGGTAAGACGCGGATTCTGGTGCATAAGTTGGCCTCCCTGCTGTTAATGGAAGATGTCAAGCATGAGCAATTGCTGATGGTGACATTTTCCAGATCGGCTGCTACGGAATTCAAGAAGCGTTTGTTAAAGCTGATCGGCAATCCCGCCCACTACATCGAGATCAAAACCTTTCATTCATACTGCTTTGACTTATTGGGCAGAGTTGGCTCACTGGAAAAGTCAGCTGATATCATTCGGGAAACGATTAAGCGGATCAAGAATGGACAAGTTGAACCGGGCAGAATTACGAAAACGGTCTTGGTCATTGATGAAGCGCAGGACATGGATGCCCATGAATTTGCCTTGGTCAAGGCTTTGATGGAACAGAACGAGGGGATGCGGGTCATTGCCGTCGGGGATGATGACCAGAATATTTTCGAATTCAGGGGCGCAAGTTCCAAATATATGGAAAACCTGATTACGGGACCAGATGCCGTGCTGGTTGAACTGGTTGAAAACTACCGGAGCAAGCGCAATCTCGTCGATTTTACCAATCAGTTTTTAATGCGCATTCCGAACCGCTTAAAGCAGACGCCCATTATGGCTGTCCAGAGTGATAATGGCAAGCTTAAACGGGTCCGCTATCGAAGCCGTCACTTGATTACTCCCTTAGTTAAGGACATCCTCGCCGAAGGGCTGATCGGAAGCACCTGTGTTTTGACGAAGAGGAATGAAGAAGCTTTACAGATTGCCGGACTGCTCATCAAGAACGGCAGGCAGGCCAAGCTGATCCAGTCCAATGAAGGCTTTAGTCTCTATAACCTTTTGGAAATCCGCTATTTTCTGAGCCGCCTTAATTTGGCGGAGGATGTCTATATCATCCAGGATGATCTTTGGGATATTGCCAAGCGGAAGCTGGCAGGGCGTTTTGGCAGCAGCTTGAATTTAGAGAGTTGTCTTAATCTGATCCAAGATTTTGAGGCGGCGAATCCGAAGTATAAATATAAAACTGACCTGGAGATCTTTATCCGCGAATCCGTACTGGAAGATTTCATCGGCGAAAATAGGGAAACGATCTTTGTTTCGACCATTCACAAGGCCAAAGGCCGGGAGTTTGACAATGTCTTTCTGATGCTGGACCTATTTGAACCTGGAACGAACGAGGGGAAACGCCAGCTTTATGTTGCCATGACCAGGGCCAAACACAATCTTACCCTTTACGATAACGGGAACTATTTGAATTCCATTACAGCCGAGGATATGCAAGTGGTTGTTGATTCCCAAACCTATCTTCCACCTCAAGAATTGGTCATGCAATTATCCCATCGGGATGTTCAGTTGGATTTTTTCCTTTACTATCCGCATTTGATTAAGGAGCTGAATAGTGGGGAGTTCCTTTCTTTTGATAGGAATGGTTGCCATAATTCCAAGGGACAAGCAGTTGTCAGATTCTCCAAACAATTTTTAAAACAAATAGAGTCGCTGAGGCAAAAGAATTATGTGCCAAGAACAGCCAAAATAAGATTCATTGTCTACTGGCAGAAAGAAAACACAGAGCGGGAGGTTAGAATTGTTTTACCGGAGCTTTACTTTGAGAAAAAATTGCCATAGCTCGAGCTGTAATGGTAACACGGAAAGCGATAAAATCCAAGCATTGAGGTAGGTTGCCGCATATTCTTTGTGGTTGGAAATCGGTCGAGCATGAAATCAAACATGGCTTCGCTAATGTACTTCAATGCCAGAGTAAGATTTTATTTTAAAATTCCACCTACATCTCTACTGTTATATAGCAGCCTTCTAACTTCCATTAGATCCTTTATCACAACATAATAAACAGTAAAATTATCAACATAAATCCGATAATAAGGGTACTTTCTTTTTCTAATTGATTGAAACGGCTCAAAAGATAATGGGCAATTCAGTCCCATAACCATTTTTAGTTAAATATACTGGTTGACCTTCCTTAACGACCATCTCTTCAATCTCAGGGAATTTATTTCTTAAATCTGAAACAGGTCTGATTTGAATCATACTGAACACTTCCTTGCGTTTGTTTATCATAATTTTATCTCAATTTTATCATTGTATCAATGAGGTCCTTTCTTAGTCGCCAAGAAAGGACCTGGTTTTCAAGCTAATGATCTTACCGTTACTGGGATAATATCCTTGACACAATCCATTTTATGAATATAATTTAGAGTATTATGAATAATAATTTGTCTTAGGTGCCCCGTCAAAGGGAGAATAGGGAACCGGGTGTGACTCCCGGGCGGGCCCGCCACTGTAAAGGTAAGCCAATGTCAAGAACCACTCCAGTTTTGGGGGAAGGGGCATTATGGCGATGAGTCTAAGTCAGGAGACCTGCCTAAGACAAGAGAGACCTTTTCGAGAGAAAATGGTCTGTGAGGATGATGGAAAATCCACGCTAATGTGTAGTGTGGATTTTTATTTTTATTTAAAGGAGGATTAAAATGAAAGCTGCTTTACTGGAAGCCCTTGAAAAGTTAACTCTGACTAATGTGGATACCCCCCCATGTGGACCGGGAGAAGTCCTCATCAAGACTAAGGCCTGTGGAATTTGCCGTACAGATATGAAATGCTTAACCCAGGGACAAAGAGATTTAAAAATGCCACGAATCCTAGGGCATGAGGTTGCGGGTACTGTGGTTACGATAGGTCAAGGTGTCAATCAAGTCTCTGTAGGGGACAGGGTTCAGGTATCTCCCGGGATACCATGTGGTACTTGCAACTATTGTGTAAAGGGTCAAGATAACTTATGTGATTCTGTACAGATTCTAGGATTTCATCTGAATGGTGGATTTGCCGAGTATTTATTAGTCGCTGCCAGAGGGGTAAAAAACGGAGTTATACAGACTATTCCCGATCATATTTTCCGGTATCAGCGTCAATGGCTGTCACCTGTAACGTGACAATGGGTTGTGCTTCTGAATTGTCATGCTAATGAACTCCTTTAGTCTAATATTCTCTCCGTTAAATTCAGGCTTGAGTGGCTATTAGTTTACTGCTTTTTGGGGTTCAGGTTCAAATGAAAATTAAATTACATAGTTTAAATGTATTTTCCAGTTATAGACCTTCTACATTCCTTCAACCCTATCAGATTCCCGCTATAAAGAATCTCGCCACCTCGGTTTCCGCCGTCCGGTCCCATGTCGATAATCCAGTCGGCGCTTCTGATAATATCAAGATTATGCTCAATGACAACTACGGTGTTTCCTTTTTTTACAAGCCTGTCAATAATCGATAGAATATTTGTAATGTCCGACATATGAAGCCCTGTTGTGGGCTCGTCCATGATATAGAGGTTGCCTTTTTTGTTTAATTCTTTGGCAAGCTTCAAACGTTGGCACTCGCCACCTGAGAGTGTGTTGAGTGGTTGCCCTAAGGTCATATAGTGAAGTCCCACATCAATGATGCTTTTCAGTTTTTTCATAATCTCTTTATGCTCGAAAAACTCATTGGCTTCTGTAATGCTCATTTCCATAACATCGACAATATTTTTGCCCTTATATTGATAACCTAAAACGTCCCTTTTATATCGTTTTCCCCCGCAATCTTCGCAAACGGTTTTCATTGAATCCATAAAAGAGAGGTCTGTTTCGATAACTCCCGTTCCGCCACAATTAGGGCAACCACCCTCGGAGTTATAGCTGAAAAGGCCAGCGCTCACCTTATTTTCATCTGCAAATAGCTGGCGAATCAAATCCATGATTCCGGTATATGTGGCTGAATTAGATCGAATGTTAGCACTTACAGCGCTTTGGTCAATCACAACTGCTTCAGTATATTCTTTGATAAAAACCTCATTGATTATGGTACTCTTACCCGAACCAGCGACGCCCGTGACTACTGTAAACAAACCTTTAGGTATTTGCAGGCTCACATCTTTTAGATTGTGAAGACTACTTTTCTTTGTTTCGTAAAATTCATTGCTTATCCGTGGGTTCTTGTTGATATCAAGCTTTTTTCCTAGAAACTTTCCTGTCAAGGTATCTGCCTGTTTCAAATCGTCAAAACTGCCCTCAAACACGATATGTCCACCCTGTGGGCCTGCCATCGGGCCTACATCCACAATATGGTCGGCAATTTTTATAACATCGGGGTCATGTTCTACAACGATGACGGTATTTCCCTTATCTCTGATTTTCAGGAGCAAGTCATTTAGCCTATGAACATCTCTGGAATGAAGCCCTATGCTTGGTTCATCAAAAATATACATAAGGTCTGTTAAACTGCTTGACAAATGTTTCACCATTTTGACACGCTGCGATTCTCCGCCCGACAATGTCGATGTTTCTCTGGTAAGGCTCAAATAATCCAGTCCGATATTCATTAAGTTCTCTAACCGTTCAAGGATGCTTTGTGCAATTGGAGCAAATGTTTTAGCATTAATTTTTTTTAATACCTCAACCAATTCATCAATTTGCATCGAGGTCATATCATGAATGCTATATCCCAGTATTTTCGAGGATAGGGCCGTTTCGTTATACCTTTTTCCATTGCAATCACTGCATTTTTGAATGGAGGTAAAGGCTTCGATTTTTTTCTGATTAGCCTGGGACTTTTCCCGATCTGTTTTGATGTTTTGGCGAGTGAACCTTTCCATAAGTCCCTCATAGGTGGAATTCATTTCGCCATCCATGATGCTGATCAAAACTTTTTCGGGTTTTGCGTAAACTAATTTATCATACTCTTCTTTAGTATAGTCCTTAATCTTCTTGTCGTTGTCGAAGAAGCCGTGATTGGCATACATTTTCCATTGCCACGTGCCTACACCGAACCCCGGAAGTAAGATTGCACCATCGTTTAAAGATTTTTCCCGATCTATGGCCTTTTCTATATCCAAGGTCATGATCTGTCCGATGCCTTCACAGGTTTGACACATGCCATGGGGGTCATTGAAGGAGAAGTTAAAAGAAAGGCCAATATTTGGTTCACCCAATCTGGAAAAAAGCAAGCGCAATAAGGAGTTAATGTCCGTAATGGTACCCAGTGTAGAGCGTGAATTCCCCCCAAGTCTTTTTTGGTCGACCACAATGGCTGTTGATAAGTTAGAAATCGAATCAACGTCTGGTCGCCCATACTTCGGCAGAAAGGTTCGCACAAAATTACTGAAGGTTTCATTTAACTCTCTACCTGCTTCTTGTGCAATCGTATCAAAAACAATCGATGATTTTCCTGAACCCGAAACTCCAGTGAAAACTGTTAGCTTTCTTTTGGGTATTTTCAGACTGACATTTTTCAGATTGTTTTCTCTAGCACCTAGGATTTCAATGAATTCAGTTTCCATTAGTGTTCCTCCATCATAAAGATATTTTATTGATTTAAATAGGTCGGTTAGGTGTGTTCTTTTTACTGGCACTTATAAAGGCTCTCAGATTAGGGAGGTTACATGACGTTAAATGCACAGGAAGAACGGCCGTTAAGTTTACCCCGACGGCCGGAAATATCAGCGTTACACTGACCGAGAACGAAAATGCGGTATGCTGCAGCATCGCGGATAACGGCATCGGTATTTCAGAGATAGACCAGATCCATCTCTTTGAGAGATTCTTTAAGGTGGATAAATCAAGAGATCGTTCACTTGGTGGCAATGGTTTGGGTTTATCCTTAGTGAAAAAAATTGTGACTATGCACAATGGACAGATAAACCTTAATAGTGCCCTTGGCAAGGGGACGGAGTTTATTATTACGCTGCCACGAATAGATAAAAAATAAAAGATGATTAAAATAATATCCCTTATTTCCTTGTATTTATGAGGAATTATATTCAATTGCTCACTTGGAAAAAGCTATCAGAGGTATGCTTTTAGATACAAGGCCTAAAGCCTTCGCAGATTTAATCTGCATATCCGGACTTTCCCATGGTACCGATGTGTGGGTGGGAAATGCCAAGGACTTAATTGATGCGGGAACCGTACCTTAAGTGAAGCCATGTGTAGAAAGGATTACTTATTGGATCTGTAGGAGTGATAACCAAATTTATAATAGGATCAGGGATCTTTCTTGGATCACAGGGTTTGGTCAATTTCTTAAATCGCATAAGAACTCTGGGATTAAGAAAGGAATATGATAAAGAAAACGAATGCTCAAATGGACGAGTGTCTATTTGAGAAGTTTTCATAACTGCAGAACTAAAACCTTATTATTTGGAAACAACGGTCAATATTACATCGTTAATGTTTTGCTCTGGAAGCAATGTGGCAATATGGGGGTCTTTTTGAGCATTAAGGCAAAACGGCTTATTATCTTGAGATAGTGTTCTTACAGTCCAACCATCTTTCGTTAATGTTTCTGTATATTCAGTTAGGACTCTATCTGTAGTCGTATTCTTTATCAAATATTTTGCATTAACCATTTGAATATTATCGGGTGGAGCAATATATCGTATTTCCATTTTACTGTAAGAAGGAAGATATGTGAATTCCTTAGTGTAAGCATTTGTATCTACGATATCATCACCAATGTTATCATCACCAATGTTATCATCACCAATGTTATCATCACCAAAAGTAGCTTCAACATTAGCCGGGCTAGGTTTTTTAATACCAAAAAAAGAAAAAAGTATATTTTTCATAAAAAGTTCATTCCTTTCGCAGTACTTAAGGCGCAAAATTAATGATAGAGCCCCCGGACACCTCAGATACCATTATTTTTTATATTAGCGAATTTTATACATTTTAGGGTTGGATGTCAAGTTATCTTAAGTCCTAGAAAGGTTTATTCACTCATTTGCTTCCTTACATGTAAGCCTCATCGCAAGGTTCCTAATATCCTCTTTAATCTTAAGGAGACCGTTAAGTAACCCCGTATCTGTTGATCCAAGCCTTTGAAGTGCCAACAGAGCTTGAAAAAGGTCTATGTAATCAGTGTCGCTTAGATTTTCAGTGGTTGGAGGCGTAGGAGAATCATCGTTTCCAGCGTTTATCAGTTGTTGGGTAAACTCTGGCACTTTGATGTTTGTATCTGGGACGAGTATCCATGACACGTATTTTGGCTTAATATTGGGTCCGCTGGAACCTAATATTTCCCAATGGGGCACCTTCGGGACGCCTTCAAACGCTCTTGTAAGAGCTTGACTTATTCTCCCTGTACCCCTAGAAGAACTCAGAGAAGACGTTTGCACGCCAGCTTTAAAAACTATCTCGTCGCGGTCTTTTCTATCAAGCCTCGTCCATATGCCGTCGCTAACCAGTTTTATAGTCTCTGGCGATACGCTTACATTATTGCCCATTTACTAAACCTCCTCATTGATCAATTGTTGGAATTTTTTGCATTTATTTAAGTCTACCATCTTTCGGAACTTCTGGAAATTAAAGAATAAAGTAATTACTAGTGGTGCGGTCAGTTATCTTTATGAAAGCCTTACATTCATTATTCTATACTAAAGAGAGACACGCCTACATCTAACAAGGCTCGTCTGGGTCTTCTATATCTATAATCTAAAAAGAGCAGAAGTTGTGCATACTACAGAAAGCATTTTATCCATAAAGTTGAGTATACATTAGACTCTTAATCTTTTAGATAGGATTGTAAAGTAAGTAAGGATAGGATAGGAGAGTGATGTTATGGTATGGCTTTTTCTGCTATTATTAGGCTCCCTTCAGGTGATACTGATTGGGACTGTGATACTCTTGGAAAATCGAGATCCAGGAAAAACGGTTGCTTGGCTCTGCATTCTCGGTATTTTTCCCTTCTTAGGGTTCATCCTTTATGTGGTCTTCGGCCGGAAAACTCAGGGACCATTATTTCGCAATAAACATATTCCAGATAATCGATGTGACATAACAGTACGTCAGCAGAAAACCGACTTCAACGCTGGAAATGTGTTTCCCCAACTGAACACAGACTCTGAACAAAAATTGGCCAGTCTTCTATTGAACAGTGGCTTTGCACCAATGACTATCCATAATCAGGTTGAGATTCTTTTAAACGGTGGCGAGAAATTTAAAGAGTTATTTAACGCCTTAGAAGGAGCAAGCGATCACATTCACCTTAGCTATTTCATTTTTAAAGATGATGAAATAGGAGAAGACGTTTTGAAGATCTTAGCCCGCAAAGTTGTCGAAGGTGTAGAAGTTCGAGTCCTTTTGGATGGAATGGGAAGTATATCAATTTCAGGTGGTTTTATACGTAGCATGCGTAAAGCAGGGATTCAGGCCGAATGGTTTTTTCCAATTCGCTTTCCATATATAACCTCCAGACTTAATTTACGCTACCACCGTAAAATCGTTGTGGTGGATGGACGTACTGGCTTTATGGGGGGATTAAATATCGGAGATGAATACTTGTCTCGTGACGCTAAACTTGGCTTTTGGCGAGACACGCATTTAAAACTTGAAGGGGAAGCAGTCCATACCCTCCAATCCATTTTCCTGAATGATTGGTATTACGTGACCCATCAAGAGGTTCAAGGAGCCCGTTATTTCCCACAAACAACAATTTTTCAAGTCCTGCCCGTTCAAATTGTTGGAGGTGGTCCAGATTCAAACTGGAGGTCAATTTTACAAAGCTTTTTTAAGGCGCTAACAATGGCTAAAAACAGCGTCTCAATCGAGACCCCATATTTTATCCCTGATGAAAGCCTGATGATGGCCCTGAAAACTGCAGCGCTTAGCGGTTTAGACGTACGGCTTGTTGTGCAAGGAACTCCGGAACATAACCTGACGTTTTTGGCAATGCACTCCTATTTCGAGGAATTGCTTCAAGCAGGTGTAAGAATATATAAATACATGAAAGGGACTCTTCATGCTAAGATCTTCTTGATCGACAATCAACTTGCTTCTGTAGGGTCTGCCAATATGGATCTTAGGAGTTTTCTCCTTGACTTCGAAATCTGCGCTTTTGCATATGACCGAGCTTTAGTTGAACGGTTAAAACTAGATTTTGAGCAGGATTTAAACGAGAGTATTGAACTCGTCCTTAAAACCTTTCAAGCCCGCCCTGTCTTTGAACGATTCAAAGAATCAAGCGCCCGTTTGTTCTCACCTGTTTTATGAGTCGATACCAAAAAATAGTCGGAGAGGATGGCATTTATGTCTGGAAGAATTCTTGTTTGCCTTGCCGAGTGAATTTTTTAGAGTTAGCCTCGTCAGAAAAGGCGTCCGGAATACGTCTATAGAATAGTAATGATAACCCTCAAACTATTTTTCAAATTTTAGTTGGAGGGTTTAAATAGCTACTTATTAACCCTTATAGAAGCGTATTGAAGCAAGACGGAAGGAGGCTGACGACGAGTTGGAAACCGATTCGTTATTTGATGAGACCTATGAGGTAATTTTCCCATTGATCTACCGATTTGTATCTATCCGCGTACCTAAGCCCGATGTGGAAGATGTATCCGCCGAAATTATCGTGAAAGTATGGCGGGGTTTGCCGGATATAGAGAAGAAAGATGCCCTTAAAGCTTGGGCGCTTAAGATTGCAACTCATCAGATTGTCGATTATTACCGAACTCATAAACGTGCTTCCGTAATGACTCTAGAAGAGATACCTAAGCCATTACCTCAGGAATCCGATCAAAGTGAGACATGGGCAACCCTTCTAAGTGTTGGTGAAGCCTTGGCAAAGCTCACCCCTCAACAGGTTAATGTCATTCAACTTCGCTTGATCGAAGGTTTTTCTGCCGGCGAAGTTGCAGAAATTCTCGGCACAACTCATCAGGCAGTCGACAGCCTTTTGTACAGAGCGAAGAAAGGGTTCCGCAAAATCTATCAGGGGAACACGGATAAAGGAGGAAGAGGCTGATGAAGAGGTTTATTAGGAGAACAGATCTCACATCCCTCTGGGAAGAAGATGGTGACTTGAAGAGAATGAAAGCTTTCTTCCATAATATCCACTCAGATTCAGAAGGGAACGAGCAAATCAAGCAGAGGATCAAGCAAAAAACACTTGAAAAACTAGCAAAAGATGAAGAACGGATAGACCTGCCTTTGACAGTTAAGGATCGGTTGGCTCAACGGATACGTACCGGATTACGTACGATGTTAGGGCATAGACAATGGAAATTTGGGATGTCGGTCGTAGGAATAGCGATCTTGGTGATCATCGGGCAAGGAGCTCTGAACAATTCATTTAATCTTCTCCCACGTATGGGAAGCCCAGAAAAATCGACCCAATCCATGGATATGGCTCAACAGGTACCTGGCACTATTAAGGAAAATGGTATCAAGTCTTACGGTAGAGCTCCTGATGACAGTTTGACAGCAAAGGATAAAGCTGCGCCGAAATCGCCCGCTACGAATAGTACGGCTTACTCTTCAGCTAAGAGTGGGGGTAGCCCAACCCTTCCTGTCCCACCGGACCCAGCTGTTGTTCCACCGGCTGATGCTGGGATCCCACGGAAAATTACTTACGATTTGTCATTAACTCTCGAGGTTGTAAGCATTGATGAGGTAGTTACACGGATTAGCAAGGAAGTCCAACAAGTGGGTGGGTATGTCACCTCATCTCAACAAAATGGATTGGATAGTCATTCATCCGCTCAGATGTCTGTGAAAATACCGGCCGATAAGCTTACTGGGTTACGCGATTCACTAGGTACTTGGGGCAAAATACTTGATCAACACTTGCTAGCCAATGACATTACTAATCAATACTATGATTCTCAGGTTCGCTTACAAACTCTTGAGGCCGAGGAAAAGCGATACCTCGAAATCTTAAACCAAGCCCAAACCGTTGAAGATGTTCTAAAAGTGGAAAATGCGTTGAGCAACATTCGTCAGCAAATCGAACAGCTCAAGGGCCAACTTAAGCTCTGGAACAATATGGTTGATTACTCAACTGTGAACCTTCAGCTCGTTACCCTGCAAAGCCCGAATCTCAATGTGAGGAATCCTTGGCAGCCAATCTCCTGGAATAATACTTGGAAAGCTACCCAAGATGCCGTGTTGAAAACTATAAGCAGTGTATGGAATGCCCTTAATTATCTTATAGTCGGGTTGGGCTATGCATTTCCGTATCTAATCATCGGTGTCATAGGATGGGTTGCATACTTCGTTTGGAAAAAGCGAAATATTTAATAGAAAACTTTACGATTACTGAAAATATCTATATACTATATATAGTAGGTTAATTTGAACGCCAAACCTCCCCGACACTTTATGTAAGGTGGGGAGGTTTTTTATTAATATGAATGGGAGGCATTCATTTGAAGGTTTCGAAGCGGTTACGATCTATTTTAGGGATTTTCTCGATAGCAATAGGAGCCATAGTGGCTGCTTTCGGCGTACAGGGCTTTATTGTCCCTACGGGGTTAGGCGGAGGTGGGGTCGGCGGTATTGCCTTGCTTTTATACTATACCTTGAAGCTTCCAATTGGACTGATGACCTTCATTTTAAACATCCCATTATTTGTTTTAGGCTGGCGTGAGGTGAATAGAAAATTTGTCTTTAAGACTATATTGGGATTGGCAATTTTTTCTCTATTTTTGGACCTGTTTAAAGGGGTTCAGACGATAGCTATTGACGACATTTTTCTGGGAGCACTTTATGGCGGGGTGATCTCGGGGATTTCGTCAAGCCTAATATTTCACTTCGGTGGTAGCTTAGGCGGGACAGACATCGTCTCTAAAGTAATTCAACGGAAGTATGGAGTGCCCATGGGAACATCTTCCCTTGCTATTAACGGCGTTATTATTATGATATCCTGGGCAATACTTGGTTCGAAAGCTGCACTCTATACATTAGTTACGCTGTTCGTCTATGGCCGAGTACTCGATCTAATCCAGAGCGGAGTTCCAACGAAATCTATCACCATCATTTCAGACCAATCCGAGGAGCTAGTTAACCGAATCATGGTTGATTTGGGCCGGGGAGCGACTTTCTTACATGGACGAGGTGCGTACTCTTCCGAACCTAAAGACGTGATTATCTGTGTCGTCAGTCTACCCGAAATAGGCCGTCTAAAACAGGCTGTTAGGGAAGTAGATCCCCAAGCCTTTATGATTGTCCAAAATGCCGGAGAAGTCCTCGGCAGAGGGTTTGTTCCAAACGATTAGATGTTTTTACTTAATTTCAGAATCCAATACTTTGAGTCCACTCAGTGTAGTTAATCGATAACCGCGATCACGGAGTGCATCAATCATCGGCCCCAACGCTTTAACTGTTTGAGTACGCTGATAACCCCCGTCATGCAGAAGAATTATAGCGCCGGGAAAAACGTTTTTAATCACATTATCCACAATTTGTTTTACGCCTGGGTTACGCCAGTCTTTGCTATCCACACTCCACAAAGCTACGATGTGACCATTTTTATTAACGGTTTCCAGTTGAATTTTAGATATTAACCCGCCTGGAGGGCGGTAGAAATAAGTGTGGGTACCGGTTGAGGCAAAGACCTCTTGGTCTGTCAGTTTAATCTCTTCAATTAGTCGACGCTGCTGATAATCATGGTTAAAACTATGGTTTCCGATTTCATGTCCTTCGATAATTAGGCGTTTTAACAAATAAGGGTTAGCTTGAGCGGCCTTCCCCAAAACAAAGAAAGTAGCTTGAACTTTCTTTTCTTTGAGGATATCCAAAACTTCCGGCGTATCGATTGGGTCAGGCCCATCATCAAAGGTTAGGGCTATGACTTTCTCCTGAGTATTGGCCATATAGTAAGTTCCAGGCGTCCGAACCAAAGATGGGGTCGTTAAAGAACTTTGTGTAATGGTGAAGATCCCTACAACCGTAAGTAGAAACAAGAATGAAAGAATTAGCTTATTACGAGATAATACATAAATGCGCACAACATTCACCCCCAAACTGCTTCTATATACCTATGGATGTATGCCGGATTCCATGCATATCTAACATATTAAATACTTTCTGCGCTGGACTTGCCTCTTTTGGCTGACCAAAAAGAGTATAAAAAATCATTTGCTCTCTGGGTGGGGCTTTAATCGAATTTTAAGGAGCTGTTTTGTCATGAAACCCGATCGCATTTTAGACTTCCATGCCCACTTTCCAGCGAAAACTAGCATAGCACGGCGGGAACTCCACCCCTTAGTCAAAGCCTATGCCAAAGATTTAAAAGAGAAGTGGCGAGTTGTGTTCGACTTCCCGGAACCCGAGAGAAAGCAGCGCGGTATCCAAGTGCAAGGAGAACGTTGGGCTGCGGAAGTGCAAAATAATCATTTGGAAAAGGTCGTTTTCATGACAGGTGGAGGGAACAAGGTTCTTTCAGGCGTCGTGCGTCAACATCCGCAAGAATTTCTCGGCTTTGCTCATCATGACCTTTGTGCACCTAATGCCGTGGAGGAAATGCACTATGCGCTTGATGATCTAGGTTTGAGTGGGTATAAATGGTTCGGTCCCATGACCACTCTGCCGTTCGAGTCACAGGAGTTGAAACCTTTTTGGCGTTTGTTAGCGGATCGAAAAGTGCCCGTTTTAATTCATTTTGGTGTTTTGGGTGGTCCTGGAGGAATTATCCGCCATCCACGAATCAGTCCGATTACTTTGGCGGAGGTGGCCCAAGAATATACCGATATTCCGTTCATCATCCCGCACTTCGGGGCAGGATACTTTCAAGACCTTCTTCACTTGGCCTGGTCGAGTCCTAATGTCTATATAGATACTTCCGGATCAAACGATTGGATTCGCTGGATGCCCCATCCGCTATCCTTGAAGGATCTTTTTGCTCGGGCCTTGGACACCGTCGGTCCGAAGCGGATTATTTTCGGCACAGATTCTAGTTGGTTCCCTCGCGGTTGGGCGAAGAAGTACTTCGACCTTCAAACTCAAGTGTGTACTGAACTGGGAGTGTTCCAAGAAGAAATGAATGCTATCTTCTATCATAACGCGGTGACTTTATTGGGTCTTGAACAGTGAATATAAACATGTTCTTAGAAAGGAGTGATTTGTTTGGGTTTCCGGTTCGTGTTTGGTCGCGCAGGAACAGGCAAGAGCACTCGCTGTTTGGAAGAAATTCGTAGTGAACTTCTGATTAAACCTTGGGGAGCACCGCTGATCCTTCTCGTTCCCGAGCAGGCCACTTATCAGATGGAAGTGACCCTAGCCAATACGCCTTTCTTGGGTGGAAGCTTGCGTGCTCAGGTTTTAAGTTTTCGAAGACTGGGCTGGCGTGTGTTTTCAGAAACTGGGGGAGGGCAAAAAGTCCTGATCGGTGGGATTGGCAAACGGATGCTCCTGCGCCGAATCCTCTTAAAACTTCGTCTTCAATTGAAAGCGTTTGCACGCTCTGCCACTCGACCCGGTACTGCTGATCTCATTGCTCAAGCAATTGGGGAATTTAAAACTTACCGGATTTTCCCCCAGGATTTACGCAATGTTAAAAATACAAAGGGTCTATTATTTGATAAACTTCAAGATCTAGCCCTTATTTATGAAGAATTTCAAGCAGCACTGGGACAAGGAATCCGTGACCCTGATGATGAATTGTCAATTTTGGCCGAAAAGATCCCTTATGCACCCCTTATCCGGGGGGCGCAGGTATGGGTTGACGGCTTTACGGGATTTACTCCTCAGGAATTAGAAGTCTTAAAAAACATTGTGTCCACGGCCAAGGAAGTAGTTATAACATCTCCTCTTGATCCGCTTTTGCTTGAGGAGGAACGCCAGTTGGAGAAGGGCTTCTTTAAAGTGGGGGAAGAATTATTTTCGGGCGCTTGGCATACTTATCAGGATCTACAACGCCTTACCGCGGAGACTGGTACACCTATACACCCTCCCACCTTACTCGGAAGTTCTAAACGATATAAACATCCTGGGTTATGGCATTTAGAAAAATATTATGCTACTTACCCGACGGTTGCTTATGGGGACGAAGCTGTTATTAATCCAGAGAGTCTCCTAAGTGAAGGAATTCAGATCCTATCAGCCGTAAACCGACGAGCAGAAGTGGAAGGAGTTGCTCGGCAACTACGGCGCTTAGCTAGGGATGAAGGACTCTGCTGGAATGAGATGTCAATCATGACCCGTGATCTTAGTGGTTATCATGAACTGATCAATCAGGTGTTCAAATCCTACGAGATTCCACATTTTTTAGATCATAAACGTTCTGTCCTCCACCATCCGTTAATCGAACTGTTGCAATCCAGCCTAGAAGTGGCGGGAAGTCACTGGGCATATGAACCTCTATTTCGCTGTTTAAAAACGGACTTTTTCCCACTTCAACAGGATGCCATCGATCGTCTGGAAAACTACGTGCTTGAACATGGGATACACGGAGAGGGCTGGAACAGAAACGCTGAGTGGCGCTACCATCGTCAGTGGTCTCTGGGACAAAATGAGGAACAACAGGCCACCGAGCTTAGGATTCAAGCTGAGCTTAATTCCTCGCGCCAGATTATTTATAATCTTATGGCTGGTTTTGTTCAAGCGGTCTTACCACGGAGCAAAGCAGAAATGATAACTGTACGGGAAGTTACCGAAAATTTATATGCTTTTTTAGAAAGGCTTAATGTTCCTGTAAACTTGAAGAAGTGGTCAGAAAAGGCCCAAGTAGAGGGCGAACTTAGCGAAGCTAATCTCCATGAACAAATCTGGGAAGCCGTCATCCAAGTCCTGGATGAAATGGTTGCCGGATTAGGAGATGAATGTTTGGAGCTGGAGGATTACGCCTTAATTCTCGCTTCTGGGATAGAAGCTATCGAACTCGGGTTGATTCCTCCTGGACTTGACCAAGTATTAGTCGGGTCATTAGATCGTTCTCGAAATCCGGAAGTCCGAGTCCTCTTTCTCCTCGGCGCTAACGAGGGCGTACTTCCCGCCCGGCCTTCCTCTGAGGGCGTTCTTGACGAAGAAGAAAGGAAACAATTAGAGAAAGCCGGTGTAGCTCTTGCCCCAAAGGGGAAGGCTCAAACGTTTGAAGAACAATTCTTTATCTATACGGCACTTACCCGTGCTACAGAAAAACTTGTTGTTTGTTACCCACTGACGGATGAAGAGGGGAAGGGGCTGACGGTATCGCCTGTTGTCATACGGCTTAAGCAACTTTTCCCAACTCTCTCAGAAGGCTTTCTAGGAAATCAGGAGGATATTAACCGTATCAGTCACGTAAATTCTGCCCTTCAAGCCTATGCCGAACAACTGCGCACACTGCGCCAGGGAGAACCACTTTCTCCCTTTTGGGAGGCTACTGAGAAGTGGCTTATTCAGGATCCTATCCATCGAAGTCAAGTAAAGCAGTTACAGACCAGTCTTTTGACTCGGAATCAGGAAGATAGGATTCAACGCCCCCAAGCTCGCCGGTTATACGGTAAACGACTGAAGGCCAGTGTTTCACGCTTGGAGCAATTCGCCAAGTGTCCTTTTGGGCATTATGCTCGTTATGGTCTGAAACTACGTGAAAGGTCCACCTATCAGCTATCAAGCCCGGATATGGGTGAATTCTTTCATGCTCTCCTGCATGATTTCGCCCTTCAATTACAGGAACGAGGCTTAGACTGGGGAAAATTGACAAAGGAAGAATCTTGGGCACTCATCAGTGAACTGGCTGATCAGCTCGCCCCAGGGCTTCAGCATGAAATCCTCTTAAGTAGTGCTCGGTACCGCTATTTGACACATAAACTCAAACGAACAGTTCATCACGCTGTGAGAGTTCTAGGAGAGCATGCCCGACGAGGGGTATTTATACCGATCCAACTGGAGGTAGGTTTTGGCCCGAATGAGACGCTCCCAGGGGTCGAGATTCCATTAAAGGAGGAGAATTCGCTTCTATTATGCGGTCAAATTGACCGAGTGGATGCTGCTTTCTTGGATGGAAAAGTATATTTACGGATCCTTGATTATAAATCCCGTGAATTATCCTTAGGGTTGGATTCTATTTATTATGGTCTTAATCTTCAATTGCTCACTTATCTCGATGTCGCCTTGCAGGGTGCTGAAGTTTTGCTGAATATGACTTCGTCTTTACCTACGTTGGGCGAAACCATTCCAGAAAACGTACGTATCGAGGGTGCATCAGAAATGGACAAGGTCTTTCCTTTAAAGATTCCGGCCGGTTTTTTGTATTTTCCTGTTCTGGAACCCCAGTTGGAAGAAAAAATTCCTCTCAGCTCTGAGGAATTAGAACAACGCCGCGTCAAAGCCGTCAAAGTCAGCGGGTACTTATTAGCGAATCCCCGCGTATTAAAAGCCATGGACTCTTCTTTTTCTACGGGGCAATCGGATTTACTCGGACTTAAACTGAAGAAAGACGGGGCTTTCTCAAAAGGGGCCAAAGTCCTATCCGAGGACGAGTTTACCTTGCTCAATAGCTATCTGCATCAGTGGTTCCAGCAGACGGGTGAAGAAATATTAGGAGGAAATATTTCTCTCTCCCCTTACCGTAAAGGGAAGAGCACGGGCTGCCAGTATTGTTCTTATAAACCCGTGTGCCACTTTGACCCCTACCTTCCGGAAAACCAATATCGAGATTTGCCTGCCTTAAAGCAAGAGGAGGTTTTGAGACGCCTATTATCAAGTGCTAATCTGTAGCGTTCAAGTCCGCTAATGAAAGCGAAGATAAGCGTAGGTCATCATTACAGAATTATATTGACTTTTGTCATTAAAATCATATAATTAATTGTGTTTAGTTTAATTAAGTTTAGTTTAGATTGTTTTGGTTTGGTTTAGCTTGGGAGAGCCCAATATAAGGAAGGATATTTATATCCTTTCGGTGGAAGGGGTATTTATTGCTAAATTGGTCATACCAAGGACTAGACATAATTAAACCAAAATATTTATTTCTAATACTGAGGTATTAAATAACTGGGGGGAAAAGGAAATGGAACTATTAAAAAACTATATTGGCGGCGAATGGGTTGAATCCAGCACAGGGGAAACAACAGAAAGCTATAATCCTGCGACTGGAGAGGTCGTAGGATTACTAACCCGGTCCAATGAAGTGGATGTGCAAAAGGCGGCTGTTGCCGCCAGAGCTGCATTCAAAACATGGAGGCATACACCCGCCCCGGTACGCGGAGAGATTTTGATGAAAATTGGGCAGGCTTTAGAGAAACATAAAGATGAGCTCGCCCAATTGCTGACGCGAGAAATGGGGAAGGTGCTGGCAGAAGCCAGGGGAGATGTACAGGAAGCCATTGATGTAGCTTATTATTTTGCGGGTGAAGGTCGACGCCTTTTTGGTCAGACCATGCCCTCTGAACTTACGAATAAAGCATGTATGACATTGCGGGATCCTATCGGGGTAGTGGCAGCGATTACAGCTTGGAACTTTCCTATAGCAATTCCAGCTTGGAAGATGATGCCAGCCTTAATAGCAGGCAATACGGTTATTTTTAAACCAGCGTCCGACGGAGCAGTTGTGGCAACAGCCCTTGTCAAGGTTTTGATCGAAGCAGGGGTTCCTTCCGGAGTGGTTAATCTTATTTTAGGGCCCGGAAATTTAATCGGTGATGCTTTGGTTACGAATCCTGGAATTGATGCGATTACCTTTACAGGTTCTACCGAGACAGGGACCAAGATGGCGGCAACAGCATCACTTTGTAATAAACGGGTATCGCTGGAAATGGGAGGCAAGAATGCAATTATCGTTATGGATGATGCAGACCTTGATTTAGCGGTGGATGGGATTATCTGGAGTGCCTATGGGACAACAGGACAACGTTGTACGGCTTGCAGCCGAGTAATAGTGCATAAGGATGCTAAGGAAGAACTTTTGAACAAGCTGGTGGTAAAAATTAAGGAACTTAAATTGGGCAATGGTTTGGATTCTAAGGTTGATATCGGTCCAGTGATTAACAGCACGCAACTTGATAGTATTCATAAATATGTAGAGATTGGCAAGGCAGAAGGAGCTCGCCTCTTAATCGGTGGAGAAAGGGCCACTGAAGGCGAATTGGCGAAGGGTTCCTTCTACAGGCCTACACTCTTTGCTGATGTGACACCGGATATGCGGATAGCTCAGGAAGAGATTTTTGGACCAGTACTTTCCGTTATAACAATAGATAGCTTGGCAGAGTCGATAGAAGTGAATAATAACACGAGATTCGGTCTTTCTGCTTCAATTTATACCCAGAATATCAACAATGTGTACACTGCCATACGCGACATTACAACTGGAATTCTCTACATTAATGCCGGTACGATTGGTGCAGAAGTACATTTGCCGTTTGGTGGTACCAGAGGAACGGGGAATGGGCACCGGGAGGTCGGAACTGCGGCCATAGATTTCTATACGGAATGGAAATCCATCTATGTTGATTTCAGCGGGACATTGCAACGGGCTCAGATTGATAACCGCTAATCAAAACTTAAATATAGACAAAACCGTTAAGGCATAATTTGCAGTTAACCTTAAAAATAAAGAGCGAGGGTTTGATAAAGTGGACCCTATCGCTCTTTATAATTTAAAAACCAAATTTCATTACACAATGAAGCTTATCAGATGTTTGATCTGGGAAAGAATTTGAGGAACGAGGTAGACAGACACGACTGTCTTACCAATATAATACAATAGTATATAGATGAAGCGAAACACAAGGTCCCTGTTTTTTTACAGGGCTTATTTTATGGGAGGTGAACCTCCATGGCTCAAAACTCATATTCCACAAAATTTGATGAGTTTTTTTCTAACTTGTCATGAGGGTTTTGAGGGATTACCTTTAGAAAAAGAAATGGTAGATCTCCTGGAACAAACCGGTTTCACTGAGATTGAAGTGATTCCGTTACCGTTTAAAGTGTCTCACTATTTCTTTGCTAGAAAGCCGTTGGACTGAAAAGGAGGGAGGAAATGATTGAAGTTAAAGAACTGACCAAAGTTTACCGAGAAGGACGCGGAATTTGGAACATTAGCTTTCAGGTCGAGCCTGGAACAGCGTTCGGATTTCTCGGTCCGAATGGAGCAGGGAAGACTACGACCATCCGTCTTTTAATGGGATTTTTAAAGCCCGATTCGGGACGAGTAACGATCAACGAACTTGATTGTTGGCGAGAAAAGATGGAAGTGAAGAAAATCGTCAGTTACCTTCCGGGTGAGCTCCATTTTATTGAGAATTTAACAGGGGCTGAATTCTTAGATCTTATCGCCGGAATGCACGGCGGTTATCTTCAAATAAAGAAGAATCGAGATTATTTTGTACGTGCCCTCGACTTAGATTTAGAAATACTCATTCGGAAGATGTCCAAAGGGATGAAGCAGAAGTTAGGGATAATTTCAGCCTTGATGTTGGATGCCAAGGTGCTCATCCTAGATGAACCGTCATCAGGACTGGACCCCTTAATGCAAAAAGTGTTTATTGATTTAATCTTAGAGGAAAAGAAGAAGGGGAAGACTTTATTTATGTCTTCCCACCAATTCGTGGAGATTGAACGCACGTGTGAGCAGGTTGGGATTATTCGAGAAGGGAAACTTCTAGCCGTTCAAAGTATTTCTCAAGTTAGAGAAGCTGAGTATCAGACGTTCGAAATCGAAGTAGAAAGTGAGAAGGATGCCGAGCTTCTAAAGCAGAGTCAGTTAAATATAACCCTAAGTCAGGGGGAACGTTGCGTCATCTGTGTAGCAGGTGAACTGGATAACCTATGGTTAGCTCTGGCCCAAGTTCGTGTCAAACGCTTTCGGCAACGCTCTCTGGAGTTGGAAGAGGCTTTTATGGATTTTTACCGATAGGCGTTGAAGCTTGACAAAGATCTTGATTGCAAATAAGGTGGGGTGAATATGAATAGGGCATTGTTTCGTGCGATGTTTAAGCAGTATCGAAAGAAAGTAGTTGCCATTTCGACAGGGATTGTTCTTTATGAAGGACTCTTAACCTGGGTTTACCCAGTGATTGCAAAAAACCCGGCAGTTGCAGAGATCGCAGAGTCTATTCCTTCTGCGGTAAAGACGGTGTTTGGAGTTCCAGAAAATGGCCGGACCGATACCTTTGAAGCTTTTATAGCGGGACAGTTTTTGTCGAGGATCTGGGTAATGCTCATGGCCTTATATGGAATAGAAACCGCGAATGCATTACTAGCAAAAATGGTCGATGATGGCTCTTTAGCCTTTCTTTTGTCCACACCGGTATCTCGAAGTGAGATTCTTTGGACTCAAACCGGAGTTTTGCTGAGCACAAACGCTATCTTAGTCGCTGCTACAATCGTCGGATTATATTTTGGTACCTTTTGCTCTGGGATTGAAATCGAACATGGGCGTTATATAGACTTAGGCCTCTTAGGACTTTCCTTTTTCTCACTGATCGAAATTTATAGTCTCTTTTTTTCAACTTGGTTTGTTGAGGAAGAACGAGCCTTAACATATGCTGTGGGGTTAACGCTGGTCTTTTATGGTCTGGATGTTGCTGGAGGACTTAGTAATAAATTATTTTGGCTAAAAAAGCTCTCTCTCTTCCAATGGTTTCAACCGCAAGAGGTACTAGAGGGAACAACAGACCCGTTGTGGCCCATTATAGGGTTTAGTGTTGCTTCAGCGGTTCTTTGGTTCTTGACAAAAAAGGTGTTTGAGACAAAGGATCTAGCAATTTAAAGGAGTCTGCTCTTTAATAGTTAAGGAGCAGACTTTTTTCATTTTGAGCTATACTAATGTCGTAAACGTCCTCATAGAGACCTTTGGAATTGCAAGCATTTCGAGCGTAGAAAAGGACATCAAATTGTTTATGGCCAAACTGCCCCCCCTCCTCAACGAAAAAGAGCATAAAGGCAAACTTGTACCTATGGACTTGACACGTGAATAAACGGGTCAAGTCAGTGGGTACTATTTATTTCGGATTGATAAGTAGGGCTGGAAACTTTCTTACTAGTACAAGAAAATAATCCCTTAAAGTGTGATCCTGTTCACAGCTTAGCAGCTAAGATCATTCTATAATCAATCAAAAGATCCTAGTGGGGAGTGATTTGTGTTGTTTGGTGAAAGAAAAGTGGGAGAGACAGATCCGGAAAATGCGCAAGCCTTGATCCAACCAGAACATAGCTGGATGATTAGGTACCTTGCCAAATTAAAAGGCTATAAAAGGACAACGCCCCTTGTGTCTCCGCCACCTTTAGATGTGCTCCTTACTTGGCTGGGTGCCTTTTTAGGAATAGCCGCGATAACCTTATTTGCTCATAAGTTTGACCTTTCAGTTGTAGCCTCCTTCGGCGCATCTGCAGTGTTGATTTATGGGGTTCCTGATGCTCCTCTGTCCCAACCTCGTAATGTTATTTTTGGCCATACTTTTTCAGCTATGACGGGCGTGGCAATTTTTATGATGTTTGGGTTAACCTGGTGGTCACCGGCCTTGGGTACCGCCTTGGCGCTGGTCGTCATGCTGCTTACCAAAACCACCCATCCGCCGGGGGGAGCAACTGCGTTATTTGCAGTTTTGAGTAAAGCTCAGCCTAGCTATATTTTGACACCCATCATGACGGGAGCCGTAATTTTAGTCATCATAGGACTTTTGGTAAATAACCTGTCCCCTGATCGACACTATCCAAGGTATTGGTATTAAGAAATTTGAAGCTATGATTCAGGACTAAGGAGGAAAGAACGATGTTTAAGACTATTTTGGTTCCTACCGACGCTTCAGAACCAGCTCAGCGCGCTTTGAGGATGGCCTTAGAATTGGCGAAGGAGTTCGATTCACGAATTGTCCTCCTACATGTGGTTTTTACCCCAGAGGCCATGGGTTATACCCTTTCCAGCGGAATTTCCGTACCCCAGGATGAAATCAGTATTTACGGAAAAGAGGCTTTGACGGCAGCGACACTCGGGATTGACACTGGGAATGTATCTATTGAGAAGAAACAAAAGGCAGGGCATCCGGGTTTAGCTATTCTCGAAGAGATTGGAAACGGAAAAATAGACTTGGTTGTTATGGGAAACAGAGGGTATGGCTCTATTACCGGAGCTATGCTGGGAAGCGTTAGCCAACGAGTCCTATCCAGAGCAGAATGTCCAGTCATGATTGTTAAGTAATAAAAATGAAGATGCAGATGAAGAACTGTTTTTCTTACGACTGGAATGCCATGGTGGGTTTCCATCATCTTATGCAAATTTGCCGATTCATCAATGTTTTGCTGTTGAGGATGCCTATTTGAGACATCCTCAAAAAAATACTGAATTATTACCAACATCTATTTGACAACTTTTTATTGAAAAATATTTTAAGGCATATTAAGATATAACAGATTGCAATTAATGCATTATAGTAGTACAGAATTAAGAAAAGAGTACATAAGAAAGAGGGTTTTCTAAATCATGGATAAACTATGGGAAATTACGGTTGGTGATCTTCTTGATTCGATGGCGGACAAGTACCCTGACCATGAGTGTGTGATTTATCATGACATGCCTTTTCGAAAAACTTATAGGGAATTTCGAGATTTAGTCAATCTTACGGCTAAAGGCTTTCTAAAAATGGGAATTAAAAAAGGAGATCATATTTCTATCTGGTCGATCAATTATCCGGAATGGTTACTAACTTTTTTTGCAGCGGCAAAAATAGGTGCTGTATTGGTCACAGTGAATACCAATTATAAAATTTTTGAGGCAGAATATCTCTTAAAGCAATCCGATACCCATACCCTTGTGTTTATTAACGGCTTCAAAGACTCTAATTATCTTGAGATTATGAATACATTGGTACCAGAGTTGGCAGGAACCCGTACCGGAGAATGGACTTCGCAGATGCTACCCCACCTGAAAAACTTGATATTCATTGGTGAAGAAAAACCAGACGGTATGTATAATTGGGAACAACTCTATGAAATGGGCAGGACCGTATCCGACGAGGAACTGGCTGCTGTGCAAAGCTCCTTGAACGTGCATGATGCTGTCAACATGCAGTATACATCCGGAACTACCGGATTTCCTAAGGGGGTCATGTTAACACACCATAACATTGTGAATAATGGAAAAAGTATTGGTGACCGAATGGATTTTACTGAGCAAGACAGATTATGTATTCCTGTGCCGCTTTTCCATTGTTTTGGCTGTGTCCTCGGAGTAATGGCTTGTGTGACACACGGAAGTACGATGGTGCCGGTGGACTATTTCCAACCTTTAAAGGTTATTCAGACAGTGAATGCTGAAAAATGTACAGCTGTCCATGGAGTTCCGACCATGTTTATTGCCATGATGGAACATCCCGAATTTAAAAACTACTCATTTGAACATCTCCGGACCGGAATTATGGCTGGATCTCCCTGCCCTGTAAAAGTCATGCAACAGGTAGTGGATGAAATGAATATGAGGGAAATTACTATTGTTTATGGACTGACTGAGGCCTCTCCGGGCTGCACGCAGACTACAACCACTGATTCCATCGATTTGAAAGTATCCACCGTTGGTCGTGCTTTTCCTTTTGTTGAGTGTAAAGTGATTAACATGGAAACAGGAGAGGAGTGTCCTCCAAATGTTCCTGGTGAATTTTTCACTAGGGGTTACAATATTATGAAGGGATACTATAAAATGCCGGAGGCAACGGCTCAGGCCATTGATGAAAATGGTTGGCTGCATACTGGGGATATAGCTATTTGCGACGAAAAGGGTTATTATAAAATTACAGGTCGTATTAAAGATATGATTATTCGTGGTGGTGAAAACATTTACCCTAAAGAGATTGAAGAATTTCTTTATACCCATCCTATGATTACGGATGTTCAGGTCGTCGGTGTTCCAAGCAGGGAATATGGCGAGGAAGTTATGGCCTATGTCATTCTTAAAGAAGGGGCCCAGCTTACAATTGAAGAGGTCAAAGAATTTACCAAAGAACGTGTGGCGAGGCATAAAGTACCCAAATATATTGCTTTTATAGATGCTTTTCCTATGACAGCCAGCGGTAAAATTCAAAAATACAAACTACGAGAAGATGCTATTAATGCGTTGGGTCTACAAGATAGCGCTGCAATCGAAACTGCCTAAGTGAACTCGTTCAGCTAAAGCTGAACATCGAGACTTCGGTGACATAAGTCTCCAGTGGAGTCTAACGCCGAAAGCGCTGAACCCGTAACGAAAACTATCGCGTGGATAGATACTAAGGAGGTAAAGTAATGAAATTTGGTTTCTCTACGTTAGGTTGTCCGGGTTGGTTGTGGAGCGAGATCATTACAGCAGCTTCAGACTTGGGTTATGATGGGATCGAATTGCGTGGAATCGGTAACGAGATGTATCTACCAAAACACAACCAATTTTATATTGAAAAGATACCTGCTTTGCTAGCCAAGCTACAGAAAATAAAATTAGACATTCCTTGTCTGACAACAGGAGCATTTCTGTTTGATGCTGAGAAAAAAGAAAGTGCTCGAGCAGAGGTTGTTGATTATTTGGAACTAGCCGCGAAGTTACAGGCTCCGTATATAAGAGTTCTAGGTGATGCCAATCCGGAGCCTGGTCCGGTAGACGAAGCACTGGTTGAGGAAAATTTGCTCTATTTGCTTCCATTAGCTGCAGAAAAGAAAGTAACACTACTACTAGAGACCAATGGAATTTATGCCTCGTCTTCGAAACTTCTAGCTTTGATGGAGAAGATCAATCATCCTAATTTAGCTGTGCTCTGGGATATTCATCATCCATATCGTTTTCAAAATGAACCAGTTGCTCAAACCTACAAGGCTCTCAAACAATGGATCAAGCATGTCCATGTTAAGGATTCAATATTTTCCCAGGGCAAGGTGCAATATCGTATGCTGGGAAGTGGGGATATACCGGTTGCAGAGGCTGTAGCTTTGCTGTCTGCTGATCAATATTCAGGGTATTTGGTATTGGAGTGGGTAAAACGTTGGAATATGGATCTGGAGGAGCCGGGAATTGTCTTTTCCCATTATTTGAATACAATCAAAATGATAAGCGAAGCGCCACACTAATAGCAAATTTTACTGGCACTTAAGGGTCCGGTACTTCCTATTTAAAGAGGTTTACTTAATTTCTACCAATAATAATAAATGCAGTTGATATTTAGGAAAAGAGGAGAAAACGTTGCTAGAAATACGTATACACGGTAGAGGTGGGCATGGCGTAGTAACTCTAGGAGAATTATTAGCCAAATCCGCAATTAAAAATGGTCGAGAAGCCCAAACTCTGCCCTTTTTTGGGGTAGAACGGCGAGGTGCTCCAGTTAAAGCTGCTGTACGCTTAGACGATACCCCTATAAAAATTCGTTCTCAGTCTTACAAGCCTAATATACTGGTGATTATGAGTAAAAATCTTCTGGAGATCGGACTTGCCGATGGGATTGCAGAAAATGCCATAATCCTTGTCAACTCTGAAAAGCCGCTGGTGGTAAAAGAGAATCAATGGATTGTCAATGCAACCGATATTGCCATAAGCAATGATTTGATTATTGGGGGAGAACCTTTTGTGAATGTACCCATGCTAGGTGCTCTTTGCCGAGTAGTGGGAATTCCTTTCGAATTGCTCGAAGAAACGCTAAAAGAACAGTGGAGCGGACCAAAGTCAATACCCAATATCGCAGCAGCCCGAGATGCTTATAATACAGTACGGGAAGTGGAACGGCAAGGAGGAACTCAGCATGGATAAGAAAATTGTTCAACCCATATCCTTGCCTATTAAGGGAGCCGGTGGGCTTACTGGTTCGTGGCGTACCCAAAGGCCTATTTATGATGGGTCTCTATGTAATGGTTGTTTATTATGTTGGCTCTATTGCCCAGAGGCTGCCATTGCCAAGGAGGATCGGTCAATAGATTATAACTACTGTAAAGGCTGTGGAATCTGTGCAGTTGAGTGTAACAGGAATGCGATTATTATGGTAAAGGAGGAGGCGGAAAGATGACCAAAATATTCGATACCGGCAACGCTGCGTGTGCCTTAGCTGTGAAAGCTGCTGATGTGGATTTTGTTTCAGCTTATCCAATTACTCCTCAGACCTCAATTTCTGAAAAAATTGCTTCCTATATAGCTGAAGGGACTATGGATGCCAAGTATCTTCCTGTTGAATCTGAACATAGTGCTGCAAGTGCTGTGGCTGCAGCCTCAGCGGTAGGTGCCAGAGTTTTTACAGCGACCTCTTCACAAGGGCTGCTTTATATGCACGAAATCCTGCATTATGCGGCGGGGGGAAGGCTTCCGATTGTTATGGTCAACGTCAATAGGGCGATCAGCTCACCTTGGTGTCTTTATGTTGACCATCAAGATGCGATCGCCCAGCGTGATACCGGTTGGATTCAGCTCTTTGCTGCTTCCAATCAGGAAATCTATGATTCTATTTTTTTAGCTTATAAAGTAGCGGAAGAAGTTCAAATTCCAGTGATGCTGAATTATGACGGCTTTTTAGTATCTCATTCCTCAATGCCTTTTGAAACTTTAGAGCAAAGTAAGATTAAAGAATATTTGCCACCATTTAATCCACCTTGGCGACTCCATCCGAAGTGGGGAGGCACTTTTGGCAACGTAACTCCATCTGAAGAGTATGTTCCCTATAGGAAGAGTTTGACGGAGGATTTGAAACAAGCTGAGAAGGTAATTGTTCGCTGTGCCAGAGAGTATGAAGAATTAACCGGTCGTTGGCATGGGGGAACGTTTGATATTTATAGACCGGAAGGTGCTATATTCTTCCTCCTTTCTATGGGCTCCATGGCAAAAGAGATGGAATTGGCTGTGGATCTTCTGCGTCAGGAAGGGATACCGGCAGCAGGCCTTAGACTGAGGGTCTTTCGTCCTTTCCCCGAAGAGGAATTATCCGCACTGCTTCCTTCGGGTTCAAGACTGCTGGTATTTGATCGCAACTTGGTTTATGGTTCAGCCGGCGGTGCTCTCTTGCAGGAATCTCGGTCTGCACTATTCAACCGCAGAGACGATCTGCGGATAACAGGCATCTCAATTGGACTTGGGGGAGAGGATCTACCTGCCTCATTATTGTCTGCCAAGGCTCGTGAATTGATGGAGGTGCTGAAATAAAGTGAATATCAAAGAACTTTCTTCAACAGAATACATTATCCCGGGAACGGGTGCATGTGCCGGCTGTTCCTCTACGATAGGCCTGCGGATTATTGGTAAGGCGCTTGGAGAAAATGTTATAGCGTTTTTAACTCCATCCTGCGCAGTTGCGAGTATGGGGATGACGCCTAAGACCTGTTATTCTTTCCCGGCCCAAAATATTTGTTTTGCTTCGGCGGGGGCTTCAGCAGGCGCAGCATCTATGGCTTTGGATGCGCTCTATAGTAAAGGGAAGCTTCAGGGCGAAAAGCCTGTGGTGTTTAACTGGGTAGGAGATGGTGGGACATACGACATTGGTTTTCAGGGTCTGTCCGCATCGGCAGAACGCAATGATGATTTTATTCATTTTTGTTATAATAATGAGGCTTACTCCAATACCGGAAATCAGCGCAGTGGTGCCACACCAAAGTATACAACGACAACAACTTCTCCCCTAGGGAAGGAGATGGTGCAAAAGAATGTTCCTTTGCTCATGTTGGAACACCGACCTCCCTATGTTGCAACAGCTTCTCTGGCTTATCCGATGGATCTTTACCGTAAAGTAGAAAAGGCCAAAAAAATGACCGGTTTCAGGTATATTGAAATCCATATGCCCTGTTGCATCAGCTGGGGGTTTCCTTCTTCGGACACCATCAAGCTGAGTAAGCTGGCCGTTCAAACCGGTTCATGGGTCTTATGGGAAGGAGAATACGGGAAACTCACCCTGAATGGGATAACAGCAACGCTAGCCGAAGGGAAGAAAAAACCAATACCCGTAGAGAAATATCTTGGGCTTCAAGGCAGATATTCTCGGTTGCGAAATAGTCCTCAAAAAGAACAATATTTGACGGAGATTGAGAATAATATCCTGAGGGAATTGGAATTTTTAGTTGGAAGGGCAACCTTATAAGGAAGAATTTTTAAAAAGCATAAAAAGTCCAGTAAAACTGGGCTTTTATGCTTTTGTGGGGAGATAGCATCGTTCAAAGCGGTGCTTTCGTTTATTGCACCCTTTTTGTTATAAGATGCACCCCCTCAGAGAGTAAGTCCTACCTTGGTTAAAAAGAGTACAGGCTTAAACTTTTATACATAGTTGCCATTCTTTTAGTTGAGAAGGATTAAAGGTCATATATAGGAGTTGAATATGTGGATAACTTTATTAAACGAAAAATTATCGAAAATTTTATTGAACTTTACAAGAAATATGATATAAATTCAGATAAGCTGCTAAAATCAATACAAGAGTACTATGGAAAAAATGAGAAAGATTATCTAGAGTTTAAAAATGTCTTAAAAGAACTTTATCTTCAAGATGGTCGGATATACAATGAACTATTTAAACATATACCCCTAGATCAAGGAAAAAATCATAATACAATATTTAAAGTATATTGTCTTATTAAATTATTTGATAACATTAAGCCTTTTGTGTTAGATTCTGTATTATCAAAAAAATTTGATCTTTATGAATACTATGGTATGAATTCAGAACCATTTTTTAATTTGAATTCTCAAGATGAAGCAAACAAAATTTTAACAGAATTTTTTACTAACAATTTAGAAGAATATAATATAAATGAATTATATTATCAAATTTTTGATGATTTAAAAACTATAAAAGATCAGCATTTACTTGGAAAACATACAGTATTACACTTTTCATATTTAAAGTTATTGGCCAATATAAAAACTAATCAATTAGATGAACAAAAATATACTAAAATAAAAAAATGGGATATCCTACAGATTATACAAGTTGTCCAAAAAACTATTTCAATACTTGGTAAAAGGTTCGAGAAATTACCCGTTAATTACGAAAAGAAAATTACAATAAACATGATTAATAAAATGCTTCGTAATGAAATTAAACTTAAAATTATTTCTTTATTTATTAAATATCCCAACATTGATAATAATGATCTATTTAGCAAAGTTTTTGCTGACGAAATTGTTCATTTAGTTAGTGATTTGTATTTTACATTTTTGCATAATTATAAAAAGTTTAATTATAATAATTTATCTTTTAAAAATACTGCATTAATAAATTTTAATGAAAAAGAAGGAGTCAAGGTTTTTTTTACTGCACATGATGAAACATATATTTACTCTGGTGATTATTATGGTGAATGCACTGCAAGTTCAGTAAAAAAGCAAGTGGACCCTCTTACGGCCAATATACACTGGACAGTATATTCATGGATAATGAATCCATTTTATCGGATAATTGATGTTTGTTATTCTAAGAATGGACAAATTGAAAAACTTCTAAAAGGTCATATTATGCCACTTATAATTCACGATAGAAAAGTTCTTATGATAGATGCGATTGAAGTAGTACCTAAATTAAGAGAATATCTTAGAGGCAATAGGAACCTGGATTATGACAATAAATTATATGATATGTCTAAACCATTACTATTGGAAAAGCTTTGGGAAGCTCTGATAACTAAATGTAAATCTTTAGCTATTCTGATTGGTGCTGAATCTGTATATGTTGAAATGTTTTCTAATTCAGAATGGATAAGAGGGAAAATTGCCTCCCTTGATACAGATAGTTATTACGTGAATGAAGTTATTGTTCCTTTCGGAGAAAAGCCTATAAGTGCAAATATTGTGAATTTCAGTGATGTAAAATCAGAAAATGTATTATTCGAAGTACAAGCGAAAAATCTAACTTTGATGGAACAACAAGTAAGATATGGGTGCAAGGAAGTAGGCGTTTTAGTCGGTAGGAGAGAGAACTGGCGCTTAAATGTAAAGGGGATTTAGTTTTTGGTTTGCATCATAGTGTAGGGGCCAGTTTTTTGTATTGATCACTTTTTTGCCATGGACGGTTTTTCTTTGATATCAAAAAGAAGGCAGGTAATCGATAACCTGCCTTCTTTTCATTTTATCCATCTTTAAGGTAATTAAAGGAAACTATTCCAACAACCTACGATTTATATTAGAGTTGTTAGATGTTATACTTGTCCCTGTCAAGTTTATTAAATATTTAACATAGGAGGACACAATGAAAAAGAAATTAACTTTTATTCTTAGCATACTAATGATGGGTACATTCGCAATCGCACCTATCGCGGAAGCTAGTACTACGGCTGCACCTACTACTTGGGCATATCATGTTGATAAAATGCAAACTGTGATAAATACGGCGAATAAATATATTGGTACTCCATACGTTTGGGGAGGATCAAATTTCTCAGGCATTGACTGTTCAGCGTTGACGCAAAGAGCCTTTGCCTCTGCAGGAATAAACCTTCCACGCGTAAGCCGTGATCAGTATAATATTGGAACTTATATACCTGCTAAAAACCTGCAACCTGGCGATTTAGTGTTCTTTAGCCTGAGGGCGGATCATCAAGTATCCCACGTAGGTATTTATGTCGGTAATGGTAAATTTATTAACGCCACCTCCAGTCGCGGGGTAATGGTTTCTACTATGGGCAGTTATTGGTGGAGCCATTATGTTGGTGCTAAAAGAATCTGGTAGTTTTCTGGAAGGTATAAAATCATTACAGGTACTGACCCAAATGGAAACGTTTATTGAACAGGCTCAGCAACAACTCCATTCAATGAACCAACAAGGTACTACTCAAAGTCAGCCTCAACAGTTTCAATCTACGGGTCAAAATACTCAACTACAATAATCATATATTTTAATTCTGTATCACTCTTGAATGTATCCTTTTCAGAATGCTGGAAAACTAAGAGACCAATGGAAATGATAGTTTCCCACCCATCGGTATCCATCATGAAAAATACAAAATACATGAAAAAAGGCGGTTGTTTCGTTCCTAGTGATATAGTAGACTTATTTCTAATGCATCTTGGTGTAATTAATGGCAATGAAGCCTCTCTTTTGAGAGGCTTTTTATTTTGAGGTGGTGAAAATGCTATGTCATTACAACCAGAAAGATATGATGAAGATAACTATTTTGATTCAGCAATTTCATATGAGACAGAACCAAATTACTCAACATTAGCTCAATCGACAGGAAAAATATTAAAAGCTAAGGGGTGTATTCTTCGAATATACAATCCATCCAATGAAAAACTGGAGATTAAAGGCTACTTTGGTTTTAATTATAATGACTTACCAAGCCCATTATTAGATAGGGATTCTGGAATCGCTGGCTGGGTGTTTAAGAACATGAAAAGCTGTAGTATTGCCAATGTTAATGCAGATCGACGCTTTATCAACCACACGAGATTAATCCTTCATAACCTACTAGCTGTTCCGGTCCTTTATGATACTCGAGTATATGGTACTTTAACTGTCTATGATAAAGTTAATAAGAAGGGTTTTAACCAAAAAGACTTATGGTATTTGAAAATTGCTGCAGACTATGTGGCGTCTAATGTAAAGAACCTTCTTCTCTCAAAAAAATATCAGACTTACTATCATAATTCGATCTATTCCTTTGCTAGGGCGATAGAGGCAAAAGATTCATACACAGTTGGTCATTGTGACAGAGTGGCCTCAATGGCTGTAAAAATTGGCCAACAAATGCAATTACCAGAAAAGCAAATATATAATCTTAAGATAGCGGCATTTCTTCACGATATCGGGAAAATTGGCATACGTGAGGATATTCTAAATAAAAACAGTCATTTAACCCTAGCGGAATATGATGACATCAAACAACACCCTCTTATAGGGGTCAAAATATTACAACCTTTACAAATGGCAGAGGAAGTTCTGGAAGGTATTCGGTATCATCACGAAAGATACGATGGGAAGGGTTATCCCTCAGGTATACAGGGAGACGAAATCCCACTTTTTGCCAGGATTGTTGCCGTGGCCGACGCTTTTGATGCTATAACTTCTGACCGCGCATACAGAAGGGGTTCTGATTTTAATTCTGCTATTCAAGGAATAAAGGAAAACATGAATAGACAATTCTGCCCAAACGTAGTAAATGGCTTTCTAAGCTTGATTTGATACAGATAACTAACTACTATATCAAATAGTGTATCTGATTGATGCTTTGGTTTCAAAATTGTCGTATAACTGTTAGCGAGACATTCTCGATTTCTTCTTGCGTTCGCCCATTCAGAACAAGCGATCTGGTTCGCAGCTTTCCAGCAATCATTTAATGCGTTGGTAGAGAAGATAGAAATTCTCACACCAGCGTATTTTGTGTTTAAGTTAAGATTGAGATGAGATTGAATAGACAAATCAATGCCATGCCATTAATAATATTTAATACTAGGTTACAATCATTAAAAGGGTTTTATAGTTACATCAGGAATATAATTGTATTCCTGATAAACTTCTTGCTAGCTGGTTATGTACTGGCACATCATGAACGCTGGGATGGTACTGGTTACCCTAAGGGGTTACAAGGGAAAGAAATTCCTATCGGAGCAAGGATCATTGCTCTCGCAAGTAGTTATGATGCAATGACCAGTGAACGACCATACCGAAATGCATTAAGTGAGGAAAAAGTTTTAGCAGAAATTAGAAATAGCGCTGGTACCCAGTTTGATCCAGAAATTGCGATAATATTTATTGGAAAAGTATTATGTAAAGAGTGAAGGTTGTAGCCAAACAACGTAATCTAACTCTTTTTTAGCGACAGGGCACGTTAGAGTTACTTTACGGTATATATTCCGTGAACTTGATGGAACTCATACATAAATCTTACGAGGAAAGAAGTTGGAATGAAAATGTGGAAAGATACGTATAAAGTTGGGGTCGAAATCATTGACGAGCAGCATAAAGAACTTTTTCGCAGAATTTCAGAGTTTCTTTTTTCACTCCGTAACGAGGGACATTGGGAGGATAAACTACCGAAGGTAAAAGAAACCCTAGAATTTATGCAAGGTTATGTTGTTATTCATTTTGAAGATGAGGAAGAATACCAAAAAAAGATTAATTACCCAGAACTAATGATTCATAAGGAAATCCATGACCAATTCAAGCGGGAAATGATTACATTTTCAGAGAGATTTAACGATTCGGACTTCGATGAAGTACAAGTACAAAAATTTGCGAGAACTTTATTAGCTTGGCTGATCAAACATGTCGCAGGAGACGATAAAAAAATTGCTGATTTTATAAGAGCCCAATAAGGTCCTATTTGAACAGAGAGCACGATATTTATCCAAATCGTAAGACTCCCACTTCTACAAGTGGGAGTGATACACCTTATTCTGCTTCGCTGACGAAAGCCTCCAGTGGAGGGTTTCGCCAAGCCGCCTTCCCGATAGGAAAACATTTAGCGGCGAAGGAGGTAGACTCCATCCTACGGCGCGAAAGTATTCGTCTGTGGATCGGCGCCTTCGGCATAAGTCTCCACTGGAGACTTATGCCACCGAAGACTCGATGTTAACTTTAGTTGAACTAGTTCACTTGAGATGCAGGTTGGCCCTCCGTAGTCGACAATTCAAGGCACCATAAGGGAAAGTTATTCTTACAAAAAGTTACTAAGGGTCATTAATCAGTGATGCTATATTGCAGTCGGCATCACTAATGAATGACATTTTAGGTATTATACACCTGCTAATATTTGGACGCATCAAGCTATGGGACTTGTGTTTCTATATTATATAAAATATAGTATATAACGTCAGCTACTCTCTTCACGGATAAATTGGATGGCTCGTATCTGAGAATGGAGGTTGTCCAATCAAGGCACCTTCTATGTTGGCATGGGGAGAAAAGGACCTGTCAATTATTAATAATTGTGTGTACCCATTACTACCGACTTACCGAATTTTCCTTCTAGTTTCGTTTTAATACCGTCAAGGTCAATAGGACAGGCGGCAGTGTTTCTGGCCCTTACCATACAAGTCCCTATATGAATAGCATCTATATCCTGCAACAAATAATCAGCCATTTCCATAACTAAGCTAACTTTTGGCATAACTAATCCAGGGCAATCACCACAACCACTGAGACCTACAATCTGAACGGAATCATACTTGGCAAATTCACCCTCTTTGTGCGCAGCGGCTTTAAAACATTTCAGGCAAGCAATACAACTTACATCACGAATTTTAGAACAGGAAACTATTAAAATATTAGCCATAAATTTTATCCCCCTTATTAATTAAATTCGAACATAAAATGGTCTACTGAAGGAATATTTAGATAATTTGCCATAAACAATTAAAACCCTTACTGCTCCTCACCCATATTGCCGGCAAGTATGATTTTCGCACCCATTTCAGAATGTGTTTGTGAATATACTTTTATTAAAGTAGCATTATTCCTTTGACGTTATTAACATATAAACTATACATAATATATTAAATCCATAAAGGGGCATATGTCAATAACTAATTATTAGGGGGTAAAAAAATGCCAAGACCTAGAAAATGCAAAAAGGTATGTTGTTTACCAGAAAACAATTTATTTGGACCAATTAACGTCGGGGAGATAGATAGCGAAATTATTGCTATGACAGTGGATGAATATGAGACAATCAGGCTTATTGATTTAGAAGGAATGACTCAAGAAGAGTGTGCTGATAAAATGGATGTTGCCCGTACAACAATACAAAGAATCTATAATGATGCTCGCAAAAAACTGGCAAAATCATTAGTAGATGGGAATAGAATACAAATTGGAGGTGGTGACTATAAGCTTTGTGATGATAGCGAACCATTTTATAGGTGTAGAAGATGTTATAAAAGAAAATGCTTGCAGAACAATAACCAAAATACGGAACAATAAGAAACCTGATCTATTTAAAGCGCCCGAGGCAACCATTTAGCCTGTTTTTATTTCTCTGAATATGACCTATTTGTGTGTTTAATCCGAAGTGCCAAGGTCTGACATGTTAAATCAACAGGCCTTTATTTAGATGATTCTATGGAGAAGAAATTTTTACCGGATTCAAAAGTAGCTGTAGTGCTTACTGGTCCAGAAACAGTCTTTTTTGAAGTTAGCGGAAACAGAGCCTACAGTATAAGAATTTTTGTATTAAAAACATTTAATCAAGAAGGATTTTTTCTTTTTTGAGTCAAATAAAATAATATTATAAATACACTGAATATTTAAAATATTAGCTGTCCCAAGGGTGGCAAGAATTATTGCTCTTGCTGACAGTTATGACGCAATGACCAGTGAACGACCATACAGGAAGGCTTTGAGTGAAGAGGTAGCCCTTACAGAAATTCGAAAAAACGCTGGTACCCAGTTTGATCCCGAAATCGCAAGGATATTTATTGAAAAGGTATTAGCTAAAGCTTGGTAGCAGTAAGTGTGAGGAAATTTTTCACAGGTTCTTTTTTTAAAGGCTGGTTAGAGGTTAGGGCGGTTTAGGATGGATTTATAAGAATAATTGTTTTATTATAATTTAAAGAGAAGGATTTCTTGGAATTTTATAGAAATATTAATATAGAAATTATTTTAAAAAAGTATTTGAAAGGAGAAGATTCATGACCGAACTTCAACGAGATAATAATTTTCAATGGACAGGTGAAGTGGTAGAATGTGAGAGCGGAATCCATTGGGGCATCGCTGAACAAGCCAACGGGATCGTTGCAATTCTCGTGAATTCCCCTGGCGGGGTTTTGACAGGGAAACAGGTACGTGTTTTGGCTGAGATTGTAGGGGAAGAGGGCGTCATTAAGAACACCCGTCGCATGGCTACGCTACTCCTAATTCCAAAAGAAAAGGTTGGCGCAGCGTTGGAATCGCTTCACGCGGCCGGTCTTCGAGTGGCAAATTTGCATGGGAGCGTTAGGAACATCGCGGCATGCCCGGGAAAGGGTTTTTCACCAAACTCTCGTGGAGATACATTAGGACTTGCCAATGAGCTAGATGAAGCTTTTTACGGGACAATTCTTCCTTGGGATTTTAAAATTGGGATTTCTGGCTGTCCACGTAACTGTACTGGCGTTCAGTGCAATGATCTTGGATTGATGGCAGAGCCACGTGGAAAATATTCGCTTTGGCTTGGTGGATCAGAGTCAGGGTTTAACCCGAAACATGGAAAGTTGATACGTAAAGGAATTATCAGGGAACAGATTATCCCTATTGTGAAACGAATTTTAGAAACTTATGCATCATTGGTGGAGGAACTTGGGGCTGAACTTGGCGAAGGAGCCCAAGCCCGTCTTTATCATGTCTTAGAGAAAACGGGATTTGAACAATTTGAGAAGGCAGTAGAAGAAGTAGTTCTGAGCAATACAATTGTTAAGTAGCCATTAGGAATTATCTGAATTAAACGTAAGAAAGGGGTGGGGAAATGGCGGGTAAAGGGTTTAGTAAGCTTAGTGCCTATAAGGCCTTTTCAAAGATGGATAAATCCTGCGCGCAGGGGTGTGTATGTTCTGCGTTATGCCAATTGTTCATGGCGAAAGGATTTCTTAGTTTATCCGCTCAGACTGGGGAAAAATTCAATGATAAGATTCCTGAGGATATTCTGGATATGTTTCGAAGTGTACCATTAATCCCTGAGCGGTATAAAAACATAGAGCTTTATGAAGCTTTCTCAGAGGTACAAAGTATTTGTGATGACTGTTCGACAGATGAGCACGATTCCTATTGCACGGTAAATGTTGTACTTACCGCTTTGGGAGTCCTACTCGAGGGCAAGGATTATGTTTCGGACAAGGATAAGAAACTTATTGAGAACTAGGATATTATTATAAACCTAGAGGGGCTGTCCTGATTTACTGCTTGAAAAGTTTGATGAGGAAATATTTATGCGTTGTTTGAGAAGATAGAAATTCTCAAACTAGCGCATTTTGTTTTTGAGTGGAAGAGTTGGTATAATTCCCTTTTTGGAAAGAATATGTCGTATTGATGGGGATTATTGTAGTAGAATATTGTGAATTATCATGCTATTATGAAATTAAAGTCCTATTAGCATGAATAAATAGAAACTTTAGTCACGTGTGAGCTCTATTACTTTTTGGCAGGTAAGTAGAAGGTGGTATTCCTTAGTGAGGATAGAGTGAACACTATCAAATCAACTGGGGGGATTTAGATGAGCGAAAACCTACAAGAAGTTCAGACCGTCTGTGGTGCATGTCACAATAGCTGTACTATCAAAGTGATTCTTAAAGATGGCCAGATTAACAAAATTGAAGGTGTTACTGAAGACCCAAGAACTAAAGGAACAATTTGTTCAAAAGCTTTAGGGGGCAAACAATTAGTTAATGATCCAAATCGGTTAAAGTATCCTTTGAAGAGGGTTGGTGAAAGAGGAGAAAACAAGTGGGAACGTATTAGTTGGGATCAGGCTCTAGAAGAGATTGCCACTAATTTTAATAAGGTTAAAGAAGAAAAGGGACCTAGGTCAGTTGGCTTTTTTAAAGGTCAAGGATCAGGATGGGGGTTCCCTTTTCACATGTATGAAAGATTAGCCCATGCCTTTGGAACTGAAGTAGCAATGGGAACTACAGAATGTTTTGCACCTCGCCTTATTGGTCAGGCTTTGACTTACGGGGGTATGCCGTTATATCCAGATTATGAAAATACCAAAATGATTGTCTGCTGGGGAAGGCAGCCTGCTTTTTCCGGAGCAACACAGCTTCACAGCATCTTTGATGCAAAGGACCAGGGAGCAAAGTTGGTTGTCATCGACCCTTTACATTTTCACATAGCAACTAAAGCAGATTTATATATCCGTATAGAACCAGGTACGGATCTAGCCTTAGCCTTAGCGGTTTTATATGTAATTGTTGAAAAAGATTTATGGGATCATGATTTTGTAAACCAATATACAAATGATCCGGGGCTGGATAAATTGCGACCGCATCTTTTTGGTGAAAATAAGGACAAGCAGGCATATACACCTGAATGGGCAGAAAAAATTACGGGCATACCTGTCAATACCATAAGACAATTTGCAGAAGAATTAGCAAAAACTAAGGGAGTATGTATCCTTGCCGGCCATGGATTGGAAGGAAGGATTAATGTTACTCAGACAGCTCGTGCCATTGCTCTAATTAGTCTCATAACCGGAAATATTGATGCACCAGGTGGAGATCTCTTCACCAATATGTCTCCCAAACTAAACTCTGAATTTACCTTAAATAAACTAGTAAATCCAGACGAGCAATACCCACCTTTTGTTGAGTTAATGAATGTTCCTCAGTACAATCCGCCCGGATGCACGTATCCATTACTTTACATGGTTCATGCCTGTCTGCCCACTCCTGATGTGATGGATCAAATGAATAAAGGGGAAATAAATGCGGCCATTTTCATGGGGGGGAATCCTTTGGTGATGTTTCCCAATACGAAGGAAACTAAGAAAACTTTAGCAAAACTAGATTTTTTTGCTGTTATTGATCCCTATATGTCTGAAACGGCTCAGGAGCTGGCAGATATTGTGCTGCCAGCGGCTTCATATCTTGAAAAGACGGAGCCAGAATATTTTAAATGGGATCGTTGGTATCCTTACTTAAGGCTGAGAAGAAAAGTTGCGACGGTTGGTGAAGCCTTGCCTGATTGGCAGATATGTGCCAAACTTGGCAGTAAATTGGGCTTTGAGGAGCATTTTCCCAGTGAAGATATTGCTTATTATACTGATTTGTTCTTAAAGCCTTCGGGAATTACTTTCGAACAACTTGATAAAGCAGATAAGTGGATACAATTTGGTGATATAGAATATAAAAAATATGAAAAGGGAGGCTTTGCCCTTCCTGGCGGCAAAGCACATGTGTATTCAGAGATATTCGAGCACGTAGGCTACGATCCACTGCCGCTCTATACTGAAGGTGCTGAAAATCATCGTTCTACACCGGAAATTGCCAAAGAGTACCCTATGATCTGCTTTACAGGGAGACCAGGTCCTATGTATGTTCATTGTCAGTCACGTACAATCCCATGGATAAGAGAAATGAGACCTGTGGCCACTGCTATGCTCAATCCGTTAAAAGCTACAGAACTAGGACTTACTGAAAATGACTGGATTGAAGTAGAATCACCACGGGGTAAAATCACTATTCAAGTTAAGATAACCAATGCTATTGCACCAAACTCAATCTACATTCCTGGTGGGTGGGCAGAGGCTAACTATAATCAATTAGGTATAGCTGATAAGTTTTGTCCCATATCTAGCCAACAAAACTACACAGTATGTTTGGCAAAAATTGAAAAAGTCCAAAAGGAGGGCTAGAAATGAGTAAAAAAGCAATATACTTCGATATTAATCGCTGTGTAGGCTGTTATACCTGTCAGGTAGCTTGTAAACAGGAAAACGATTTGGCACCGCATAATATTGATGATGCCGTTGAACAGACGTCACCAGTATGGAGAAGAGTTATTGAAGTGGAGAAGGGCGAATATGGTACAGAATCAATTAACTATATTTCACTATCGTGTATGCATTGTGCGGATGCACCTTGTGTCATTGCTTGCCCGATGGGTGCAATTTCCAAAAATAAAGAAGACGGCAGAGTTTTAATTGAACAAAGCAAATGTATTGGCTGTAGGATGTGTTTACAGATTTGTCCTTTTGGCATACCCCAATACGGAGAAAATGGTTTAATGGAGAAGTGTAATCTATGTCTTGATCGTTTTCAAGAAACAGGGAAAGAACCAGCCTGTGTTTCTGCTTGTCCGTCTAAAGCTCTACGATATGGAGAAGTCTCAGAGTTAAGCAGAAATGAACAGCAGAAAGCTGCTGCTAAACTGGTACTAGAAACTGCTATTTGATTCAATCGAATTTTACGCTTATTAAATCTATTTAGACTGTTAACAAAAAAGGTGGTGAAAGATATTTGTCTATTGAAAGGACAATGTGTATAATCGGTAACGGATGTGCAGCAATTGAAGCAATCAAGGCTTTGCGAGAAAATGATTACGCGGGCCAAATACATTTAATGACAAACAGTATTTGGCCCTCTTATAATCCAATGCTGACAACCTATTATGTTGCAGGTAAAATCGATTTTGAAAACCTTTTTCCGCTTGGCAACAATATGGATTTTTATCAGCAATATGATGTTGAATTACACTTAGGTTCGCCAGTTGTAGAATTAGATGCTGAAAACAAGATTATTAGAAATGAAGCTGGATATAAGTTGGAATATGACAAATGTCTGGTGGCTACAGGTTCAAGCCCGTTCCTTCCAAGTATCGAGGGTATAACTAACAATCGAGTATATACTCTGAGAACAGTAGAGGATGCTCAGTGTTTACGTAAAGCTTTGCAAGATTCACCCAAAAAGGCTCTGGTTGTTGGAGCTTCAATGATCGGAATTAAAGTTGTTGAATTACTTTATAATGCCGGGTTAGAGGTGTGTCTGGCAGATCAGGCAACTCATCTATTTCCTTTAGCGGCGCATCCTGAATGTGCGAAGATAATCGAAAATCGGCTCGTAGAAAAGTGTATTAAACTAAGATTCGGGGCAGCTCTTCAAGGAATTGAGGAAAGCTCCCAGGGATTATGCGCCCATTTTTCCGAAAGTGACGATCCTGAAGAAGCGGATCTAATTGTAATCTGTATAGGAGTTCGTCCGAATCTAAGTTTTATCAACATGGACCAGATAAAAGTCGATAAAGGTATACTAGTTGACGATCAGTTGAGAACCAGCAATCCAGATTTATTTGCGGCTGGGGATGTTGCCCAGGGTACAAACCTTATGACTGGGGAGAAAGAAATCATAGGACTTTTGCCTAATGCAAGATATCAAGGCCGTATAGCAGGTCGAAACATGGCTGGTCGGGAAGAGTTTTATCGAGGTAATATCCCCCACAATATTACACATTTCATGGATATGGTATTTACAGGTTTGGGCGATCTTCGAAATGGTAGCAGGGAGGAGATACTACGAGATACTGATTCCTATATACATATGGCTTGGAATGGTAAACATTTGGTAGGTGTAAACATGCTAGGCCCTAGTTGTGCGGGAATTGGCATTATTAAAAATGCCTTAGAAAAGAGCTTGATGACTAATACTTATATTGACGATGATGGCTTATGTTCTAATAAACTTCAGGCAAATTTGCTGTTTAGACATTTCAGTAAGCAAAGCTGAACAAGAAAACATCTGTACTAATTTTTCTTAGTCGTGGCATTTTCTATGTGTCACGGCTTTATTAACGTATTTTAATGGCGATTTCAGCGTAGTCATAGCGAGAAATAGTTATGACTTTATTATATCTTCTCCTACTAACTGGAGAATCTTAATTGCTAAATGCAGATTGAAACAGGCTTGAGAGTCTTTCGGATCCTGCCCAGTAATCTCTGCAATACGTTGTAATCTATAGTTTAAACCACTTGCTGACAAATTCATGGATCTAGCGGTTCCTTCAATATTACTATTGTGGTTTAAAAAATTTTGTAACGTAGGTATAAGTTGGGTTTGATATGTTTCATCGTATTTAAATAGTGGTCCAATTTGTTCGGTAGCAAAGCGATGTAAGTCTGTTGGGTTGATTGCGCTAAAAAGCAGGGAATGAGCACCAAATTGCTCAAGGGAGATTACTTTGCTCTTCTTTTTTAGGGCTTTTCCAATTTCTATGGCCTTTTGAGCGGATAGGAAGGAATGGTGAAAACCTAACAGGTCTGTGCAGCTACTCCCGATGCCTACGGATAACGCAACTTTGGGAAACAGTAGAGAGACTTGTTTTATGATATCTTCGGATAGTTGTCGGGTCACAGTTTCAGGGCTATCCGGCTTGTTTTGCTGGACAAGCATAATAATATTATCGCTTTTATTGACCACCATTCCTTTACCTAAAAGATCCAGATAGGATTGAACTGTGTTAACAAGCTCTGTTTTGAATTGTAAGATTCGTTTTTCATTTTGCCTGAAAGAGTTTGCAAGTTGAGTAAAGTTCTGAATATCTAAGATCAGCACTCGGTGAGGAAGGGTGATGTCATAATCCAGTCCGCGCGCCCGGTTAATGATATAAGTAGGGTCGGAAAAATTTCCTGATAGCAAGTCGTCAAGAAAATCACCTTTTAACCGCCTTTCGACCTCGGAAATTTTCTTTTCTTCTAATATTTGTAGTGCAAAAACACTTGCTGCATGTTCTAGGGTAATATTTTCCATTTCTGAAAAGAGCAAGTCAGATCGAAGCAAGGATATATAACCTAGTAATTCACTGCCAACAAGAATAGGTGAAACCAAACGATAAATTGGAGTATCTGAATATTGATCTACTATTTGAAAAGGACGTTTTTGCTCAATATAAAAAGCGGAAGCTTCTTTAAAAGAAGGGCTGGTCAACATTGCAAGATAAGGGGTTAGTAATTCTCTTGTAACAGAATGTTCTGGAAAACAGGTGGATTGTGGGACAAGACTGCGATCTTCCAGAATTACTGTACAGTTCATTACCTCTGCAAGACTAGCGGTGATATCTTCTACACCTTTACCTTTTAAAATACATTGGGTTAATCGTTCATGGATCGTGACTATACGTTCTGAATTCTGGTTCTGAGTTTTAATCCTGTGATAAGCGGCTTCTAGTTCTTCACTAATTTTATTTACTTCATAATAGGCAAGTTCAGGGATTATTTCTTCGCCCCAATCTTCAATTGTCTTACCGATGAAAGTACAGTTCTCATCACCTTGACCAATACATTTAATCTCTTTATAAATAACCTTTTTACCTAGATAAGCAGATCCATAACCACCTGCATATCCGACCAAAAGCCAACATACCGGTTCATGATGTAAACCAAAATGCTGTACATGTTGTTCAGCCTCAAAGGAATTAATCCAATTCCCACTTAGTAACCATGTACCCTTCTTGCGATCAATATCAATAACTTTGGGCTGCACAAAGGCGTACCCTGTTAGAGTGTGCATGGTGGGACCTGCATATATCCACTCCAACTCATTGTCCCATTGAAACTGTTCTTTGATACTCATGGCTGCTTCAAAACCACAGGACCAGCCATAGCGAATGAGAAAACCTTTGGCCCTATCCATACCCAAAGTATCGATTAAATCTTTACGCAGCTTTCCCAGGGCAGCAACATCGAAGACTATAACACGAGAACCTTTTAAAAGAATTTTGCCTTCTTCGGGTAGGAATTGAACAAGTTCTTCCATACGTAAATCTGAAGCACGCATCTGTTCACCTCTCGAGTATTTTTCGTAGCTATTTAGTCGAATTTAGATATTTTTAAGATTATTTTAAATATTCGATAAATAGTGAAGTAAATCCTCTTTAGAATTATTATTTTTACCTGAGGAAGCAACGGAAATAGAAACTGATTTCCGTTAAATCAACGGTAGATTGTTACAGATAGCTATGCTATTCTAATCACAATTAATAGAAAATTAAAAAAATTTTAGAGCGAGTTTTACGAAGGAGGAAAGAAATGCTGCAAAAGTTTGATCTCTTTATTGGCGGGAAATGGGTAGAACCGCGTTCCAAGGATTATTTGCCAGATTTCAACCCGTGGACAGGGGAACTTCTGGCTGAGGTTGCCGTAGCTACATTTGAGGACGTTAATGATGCAGTGCTTTCTGCTGTTCAGGCACAAAAAGTTTGGCAGAACTTTTTGCCCTCAGCTAAGGAAAAGGTGTTATTGAGCGCAGCCAGCATCTTGGAGCAAAATTTTGATTCTTATGTGGAGTTTCTGTGTGCTGAATCGGGGTCGGCCGTGCCTAAAGCTCAGTATGAAGTAGGAGTTGTAGTGGATATCCTGCGAGCAGCCGCCGGCGAGTGCCGACGTGTTTTTGGTCAGATCTTTCCGGCCGAAACGGATGGAATGGTGTCTATGGCCGTCCGACAACCGCGTGGAGTAATTACAGCTATCGGACCGTTTAACTTTCCCTTCTTATTACTGACCAAAAAAACCGCTTTTGCTGTTGCTGCCGGTAATGGAGTTGTCGCTAAATCGTCCAGCGAAACACCAGGAATTGCTTACAAAATAGCGACATTATTTACTGAAGCAGGGGTTCCTGCTGGTCTGGTTAATGCAATAAGTGGGCTTGGTTCTCAAATTGGAGATGCTCTAACCACTCATCCGAGGGTAGCAATGATATCCTTTACTGGATCTACAGAGGTTGGACGCCACATAAACAGGACGGCAAGTGAAACTTTCAAAAAAGTAAGTCTGGAAATGGGAGGCAAGAGCGCTTTAATCGTTCTCAAAGATGCAGACGTTGATTACGCTGTAAACGCGGCTGCTTTTGGCATCTTTATGCATCAAGGCCAAATATGTATGGTCAATTCCCGAATTATTGTAGAACGTCCTGTGTATGAAGAGTTCTTAGCCAAATTCAGTGCTAAAGCGAAGATGCTTCCTATTGGCTCTGAGAAAAATCAGATGTGCGTAATCGGTCCGTTGATTACAAATCAACAATTGGAAAAAGTGCACTCTCACGTTACTGATGCAATAGCTAAGGGAGCTAAGGTAGTTGCCGGCGGAACCCATCAAGGTCTATTTTATCAACCAACTGTTCTAGCGGACGTAAATCCTTCGATGAAAGTATTTGCGGAAGAAACATTTGGCCCGGTAGCAGTTGTGATCCCAGTTGAAAGTGTTGATGAGGCAGTTGAAATCGCCAACGCCACGTGTTACGGATTATCAGCGGCAGTAATAACCCAAGATGTTTCCCTGGCATTTAAAGTGGCTGAGGAACTGGAATCTGGAGCAGTTCATATTAACGATTCCACTGTTTATGATGAACCGATGGTTCCCTTCGGTGGTGTAAAAGAAAGTGGTATGGGGAGGGAAGGTGGTCATTTTTCCATTGAGGAGTATACGGAACTCAAATGGATTACGATTAAGACCAAAAAAACCCCGTTTCCCTTCTAAACAATCAGAACATAATCACGTTGATGAGTTGAATTAATATGGAGGGATATAAATATGAAGATTAAAGCAGCTGTAACTCATACCCCTAGACAAAAATTTGTAATTGAAGAAGTGGAACTTGCCGAACCGAAGGAAAGTGAAGTTCTTGTAAAGATGGTTGGTTGTGGCGTGTGCCATACGGATGCTGTTGCTCGAGACCAGGAGATGCCTGTACCCCTACCCGCCGTTCTTGGTCATGAAGGCTCTGGAGTAGTTGAAAAAGTCGGTTCTTCCGTTCGAACTTTAAAGCCAGGTGATCATGTCGTATTAACTGTCTTCTCTTGTGGAAATTGCGAAGCATGTTTGACTGGTCATCCCAGTCAATGTGAGCAATCCTTTCCGACTAGCTTTTGTGGGGTATATAAAGATGGCACTAAACGCTTAACGCAAAATGGAGTAGAACTCTCAACCTTTTTTGCGCAATCCAGCTTCGCCACCTATGCTATAGCAGATGAAAGAAATACCGTAAAGATAGATGATGATGTTGATTTGGCCCTAATGGGTCCTCTAGGCTGTGGGTTACAGACGGGTGCGGGAACTGTGCTCAATAAAATCAAGCCAGAAGCGGGAAGTTCCATCGTCATATTTGGCTGCGGTGCAGTTGGCCTTAGCGCTTTGATGGCAGCGAAAATTGCAGGCTGTTCGATAATTATTGGTGTTGATGTCGTGCCGTCTAGACTTGAGCTGGCCAAGGAGCTTGGGGCAACGCAAGTAATCAACGGTAACGATGTTGAGGATACGGTCGCCGAAATTACAAAAATCACCGGCAAAGGTGCGGATTATAGTCTGGATACAACTGCTTCACCGGCGCTAGTTAATCAGGCGCTCTATTGTCTGAAACCCTTAGGAACATGTGCAATCGTTGGTGCGAGCGGAGAAACAGAGTTTAACATTAAACTCCAGTATGCTGTAATGGGTCTCGGTAAAACTCTGGTGGGAGTAGTAGAAGGGGATTCAATTCCAAAGTTATTTATACCGACACTTGTGAAGTTTTATAAAGAGGGTAGATTCCCGATAGATAAACTCATTAAGTTCTATAGCTTTGAAGATATTAACCAAGCTTTTGAAGACTCCAAAAATGGAATAACGATTAAGCCAGTTATTAAGTTTTAAGAGACCGTACATCGATCCTGTGATTTTTAGTAATTGATAGCTAAATGTTCCGTTTTAACAAGGACTGTGAGCTAATTTTGCCTTTGCAATTTCCATATGTCAACTTACTAAGAGCTTACGGGTATAGAACATCATGGCCATGCGCTGCCGTCAGTAGTTTCTAATTCCTCCTTAACCCGAAATGTAAGTGTTCTAATTGGTAATTCTTGATTGGAATTTGGCACGGTCAAAAGTGAACAACATCATTTAATGCGTTGGTTGAGAACATAGAAATTCTCTCACTCCAACGCATTTTGTTTTGGAAGTTTGGGTGGTATGATCAGACTACTTAATTTGATTGGAGTAATCATTTGCTTTATTATGTTGACTATACAATAAAGCAAGGGGGTGTCTCAGATGCTGAAAGAACGAATATAATATGTTTGTAAGTTCTTGCCAATAGATATTTACTTCACAACTACTCGGAAACATACTTTTATTTAGAGGAGTGGCAACATTGAAAAAATACGTTCTAATAGGGGAAGAAACCGTTTTATTGGTAATAGATATCCAAGAAAGATTAGTTCCTGCTATGAAATACGGAGAACAGGTTATTCAGAACACCAATATATTAATTTCCCTCGCCCAAAAATTAGGGGTTCCGATAGTCGTCACAGAACAATATCCAAAAGGCCTAGGGAAGACCGTTTCAGAAGTGAGAAACAATCTCGAGGAATCGCTAACCTACGAAAAGATGACCTTTTCGGGCTGCACAAGTGAAGTAACTACGGCATTAAAAGGACTAGGAAGAAAAAAGATCATTATTACCGGAATGGAAACCCATGTTTGCGTTTTTCAAACGGTAAGGGATTTATTAGTTGATGGTTACCAGGTTTTCGTAGTGGGTGATGCGGTGTGTTCAAGAACCAAGGGAAATTACCTTAACGGGTTATCCCTTATGTCGTCTATGGGAGCAGTAGTTACTAACACAGAAACAGTATTCTTTGATTTGATGAAGCAAGCGGGTACACCTCTGTTCAGGGAGCTTTCCAAACTGATTAAATAGGCTATCTATGAATATTTTCTTCAACATAACCATCAAAGAAATACATTACACTTAGGCGACGAAAGTCGTCTTATTATTTTGGTGTGACTTTATTCTCGTTAAGACGTGACTTGCATCACACATTGAAGACGATTCTTTTGCCACGCTTGATGACACGCTCGCGGTCGGTGATCTCGTGGCTCTTGTCTTAGAAGCCGGGAAATACGGGGTTGATGTCATGGCCCTATTAGATAAGGCTAACACCACATCCTACGGTAACCCAGAACTCACCAAAGTAAATATCGGGGTTAGAAACAACCCTGCCATCCTGATCAGTGGCCATGATCTGAAGGACCTCGAAGAGTTGCTCATCCAAACGAAAGGGTCCGGGGTGGATGTTTATACACACGGGGAAATGCTTCCGGCCCACTACTATCCTGCCTTTAAGAAGTATGACAATTTTGTCGGCAACTACGGAAATGCTTGGTACAAACAAGACAAAGAATTTGATTCCTTCAATGGCCCTATTTTCTTGACCACCAACTGTCTTGTACCGCCTAAAGATACCTATAAAGACCGCGTCTATACGACAGGTGTAGTTGGTTTCGAAGGAGTTAAGCACATCGCAGATCGCTCGGACGGAAAACCCAAAGATTTCTCCGCACTAATCGTCCATGCTAAGAGTTGTCCAGCACCGACGGAAGTCGAGACGGGTGAAATCGTCGGGGGATTTGCCCACAATCAAGTTATGGCCTTAGCTGATAAAGTCGTCGAGGCAGTCAAAACTGGAGCTATCAAGCGCTTCTTCGTCATGGCTGGTTGTGACGGACGCATGAAGAGTCGAGACTATTATGCGGATTTTGCGCAAGCACTACCCAAAGACACCGTGATCCTGACGGCAGGGTGTGCAAAATACAAGTACAATAAACTGAACCTCGGAGACATTGGCGGCATTCCGAGAGTTCTCGATGCCGGACAATGCAATGATTCTTATTCCTTGGCCGTGATTGCTTTGAAACTGAAAGAAGTGTTTGGACTAGAAGACATCAATCAACTGCCAATCTCATTCAACATCGCTTGGTACGAGCAGAAAGCGGTGATCGTTTTACTAGCCCTACTCCACCTAGGAGTGAAAAATATTCACTTAGGACCGACACTACCGGGCTTCTTGTCCTCCAATGTCGTGAATGTCCTAGTTGAGAACTTTGGAATAGCAGGCATAACCAACGTTGAAGAGGATATCAAACTGTTCATGGCCTAATGATTGCACATACCCTGTAGCCCTTGGTCAGTTTCAAGAAGGCATGCCAGTCTTTGTCAACTCTTGGGCCTATACACCAACGTTAGTAGAGTACGCCGTTGCGCTACTACCTTTCGGGTTAGTGCTCTTAGTTGTAACGGGAGCGTTGAAATTGTATAATTTTTTGCCCCAGAAAAAACGCATAATTTAACACGAAAATAAACTAATACCTATAGACTAGACACAGAATTTTTGTGTTTAGTCTGTAGGTGCTTTTTTATCCAAGTCGTAAGACTCCCTTCTACAAGTGGGAGTGATACACCTTATTCTGCTTCGGTGGGGTTAGAGTCCCCCCACCGAAGACTCGATGTTCAACTTTAGTTGAACGAGTTCACTCACGAACGATTGGATGGATCAGACTTGTTATAGTCTCTCTTATAGGACAGAAAAAGCAAAATAAAGGTAATTATTTATTAATGGCGAAAGTGATACAGAAATTAAGGAGGTATGTATTTATGGACTATCAAAACATGACGGCACCCTGTGGATTGGACTGCTTTAATTGCCCTATATTTCTGGCAAACACCGATGAAAAACTGCGGGAGGGGGTCGCCGCCTGGCTTAATGTTCCAATAGAGAAAGCCGTATGCCAGGGCTGCCGAAACGAAGCTGGAATAATAGGCGTCATTGGCAGAGACAAGCCTTGTTATGTTTATCAATGTATTCAAGAAAAGGAGATCAGGCTTTGCTGTGATTGCGCCGATTTTCCCTGTGATTACTTGCATCCCTACGCAGATCAAGCAGCCCAGAGGCCGCATAATACTAAAGTGTTCAACTTGTGCCTAATCAAGAGAATGGGGCTGGAAAATTGGGCTAAGGAAAAGGCGGGAAATGTCAAAGAGACTTATTATAAGGGCAAACTGAAATTGGGTGACTAGCAGGTTCGAGTATTATGATGAAATTAATGCGTTGGTTGAGAAGATAGAAATTCTCACACCAGCGCATTTTGTTTTTGAACTGAAAGGTATCTTCTAAATTAGAGAGCCTTTTTCTTTAATACAAATACTATATGGCAATAATTGATGAAGTGATTCTCCAAGCGCAGACTGCCGCTGCCACCCAGTCCTTAGCCAGTTTGGCGATGGAGTTACAGTCCCAAGCAGCAAAATTCAACATTTAGGCAATGCCTAACCAGAGAAGGAGTCGTCGATTTGGCTTCTTTCCAGTGGTTACTTTCCGTTATAATTTTAGACATTAGACTACCACCTATCGACCAATGGAGAGACAAAATTGGGTTAAAGTTAAAAATGAGACAGTGTGAGAATGTCGATAAGGAAGAAAGAATATCAACACTGGGGGGTGAGATTATGAACCTTGAAGAACTGATAATGTTAGAGTCCGATGAACTTGATAACCTATTACGACAAATGTCACCTCAAGAACTGGATGCGATGCAAGCCAAAGTATTAAAAAGAATGAAAGAAATACGGGAAGAAATTGATTTATCATTAAATAATTTTGCAAAATAAAGATGTCAAACTTACTATAATTGTTACTATCCTAATTAAAAACCCTTTAAAGTAGATGCTGATTTTTCTACTTAAGGGGTATTTTTAATATCTTCTACAATGCATACTACTCACTCTATAATATTGCAAATCAATTCATTTAGCATATGGTTTTCAGTTTCTGCAATAATCTTTCGAATTTATAATAAGAAACTTCCTGCTTAAAAAAGAGGCCAAAAGCATCTCTTTTATTGATATAAACACCTATTACTGTACATGACATTAACGGTAATTCCTGAGCATTATATTTATTCTGCCTGTAAACGAAGAAATGAGCAAAATTGTTTCGGCATTTCAAGTTTTAAAAGCTATTTAGCGTTTAACTAAGATAACTCCGACAATAATAGTTATTAGGCCGATAAACTTATTCCAGGTAAATTTTTCACCAAGGAAAAGTATGGCGACAATGACAGTAACGGCAGGATATGTAGCAAACATAGGAGCGACTTTTGATATATCACCTAGTTTTAATGCATAATAATAGGCAAATTGACCTAATAACGACGCAATTATTCCTTCTGCCCCAATGAAAAGAACATCCTTAAAAGCGACCTGGCCTACGCTCGCAAACTTACCGGTCAATAGACATGTTGCAAGTAAAATAATACTAACAATAAAGCTTCTGATGGCAAGCCCCAGAAGTGGATCAACATTTTGGATACCGATTTTACCAAATACAGGGGCAATTCCCCAAAACATAATTGTGAGAATAACGAAAGTAAAAAACCCCATCAAAATCCTCCGAACGGTTATCTTCTTACCTAATAAGCAACGGTGATAATTATATTAATAGCGTAACAGATTTTTGATATATGATCAATATCCGAGCAAATGTGTCCTGGATATTGGAGGTGATGTTTGCGCACTTAAGGCTGGGGTTGAGGTAAAAGGAGATTTTGGATTGAAGAAAGCACACTTAAATTTATTTCGACATGCTTTTTAAAACAATTATGATATTATTGTTGTATGGAATAATAAAGAAATCACTAAAGGCAAACCATCTGAAAAGATGTGACGCAAAGTTAGAAGTCTAAAGTACTGAATAGTGCTATGATAGTTCGACTGCCAAATTATTGGCAGTTTTTTATTGTCTTTTAATTACTTTTATCCAAATCGTAAGACTCCCACTTTTCCTGATTAATGGTATTGCACTAGTCATTACACTAATTTTAAGCTTTTTCTTGATAAGGGACCATGTAGTAGTATCCGATAAAAGCCAAGAATTAATCGGTAAATTGTAGTTGCGAATTAGTCTGATATGGGACGGTTGAGGATTAATCTAAGATGTCTCACTAATTTCAGGTATTGTTGCATTATAAACTCTAAATATATTATAATATTATTAATTGGTTGTTTCATAATGAAAGATGATTTGAGGCTTTTATGGAAGAACAAATCCTTGCCATGTAGTGAAAGGAGTGAAACACAAATATATGAGCAATTGTTGTGACCCTAAAGCACCCAAAACATGTACGCTAATCGTTGGTGGCGAACTGGTGGGGTTAATCGGAGTTGAACAGGCTTTTATAGATGTAAGGAGCCTTAACTTAGTGAATGAAGAAGCTGCTGAAAAACTGTTGGAAATAGTGGCTCGAAGAAATTATATCGTAGAGGGTACTCAGAGAGAATACAAGATAGCGCTGCTTGCGGCATATAAAAACTACATAGCTAAATCCAGATAATAATAGGGCAAGTATGTCTTTCAATTTAAAAATGCTCTAAATATTACAACTCATATAGATTATAATATTATTAATTAGTTTCTTCATGGGAAGATTAATCTAAAAAGATGATTTGAGGAATTTTTATGGAAGAAAAAATAGTAGCCATGAAGAGTGATTTTTTTAAGGCTTTAGCACACCCTACTCGGGTTCGTATCCTCGAACAACTGGCGAAGAACGGGGAAGAAGTGTGTGTTTGTGAGCTAATCGAGGATTTGGGAGTAGAACAGTCGAATTTATCTCAGCACTTAAGTATTTTGCGTAAACAACAAATTATTACATCGACTAAAGTGGGTTTAAAAGTCATGTACCGTGTCAAATATCCTGAAGTCTTAACCATTTTGGAGAAGGTCCATGGGATTCTTGCTCAACAATTTCAAGAAGGGGAAGCTTTGATGAGGCATTTTGCCAAACGGTAGAGGCAGGAGAATGTCAGACTGAGACAAAAATATCGGAAGGAGTTGGGAAGGTTGGATATTAAAATTTTAGGATCCGGGTGTTCAAATTGTGCAAAGTTAGAAAAGGTAACCAAGGAAGGCATTGACCAACTCGGTATTCTAGCCCACGTTGAAAAGATCGAAAACATGCAAGAAATTATGTCCTATGGAGTTATGAGCACACCGGCTCTCGTTATTAACGGTGTGGTTAAGTTGGTGGGGAAAGTTCCGAACAAAGCGCGCCTGATTGAAATCTTAGAAAAAGAACTGAATGCTTAGTAAAAAGTCCCGTCATACTATATAAGTGTGGGGGACTTTTTAAGTAAAACTAGCCCATTGGCGGTTAAAGCTATGGAATATTTGGGAGCATTGATGGGAGGAAATTATGAGTAATGATATTATGAGTTATTTTGAGAAAGATAGGTTTGCAGCATCTGTAGGAATAAAGCTTGTTGACGTGAAACCTGGTTATGCAAAAGCCAAAATGGAGATCACAGATAGGCATCTAAATGCTGTAGATATTGTCCAAGGCGGAGTAATATTCACGTTAGCGGATTTTGCGTTTGAGGCTGCCTCCAATGCGTATGGACAAGTTGCTGTAGGGATAAATGCAAATATATCGTTTTTTCTACCTCCCAAAGGAAAAATACTCATCGCTGAAGCAAAAGAAATCACGGCAAGTAAGAAAATTGCTAGTTATAATGTTGACATATTTAACGAAGATAAGGAAATAATTGCTAGGTTTACTGGCATGGTATATAGAAAGAAAGATAAGCTTAAGCTAGATTAGAGTAAAAATTAGGTTGCTTACACACTTGGTAATCCGCGAAATTCCTTGAATTGTGATTGTAAGTACTTAGTTATGGATTGGGGTAGCATTATTATAAATTTTATGTATAACTCATTTAATGCAGTTAGAGTTTTCTCACTCTTTGTGTTTCCCCGTAAAGATGAGTATCCAACGCGAAGATGAACGTAAAATAAATCCTAGGCTCTTTTTGAGCCAAGGATTTATTTTGCTTATCAGACCCCCCTGCCGCTGCGCGGCACCACTGATGAATAACATCCTTGGCGGCAGGGACACTCGGCCATCCAAGGCCAGTGCTCGGCGCCAGCCAAGTATTTTTGACCATCTGTATTAGACTTAGTGAAATAGCTACTGCCTTTTTGAGTTTTCCTAACTTTTTTCGAAGTGATCTATGTCTACGTTTCGTGTATTTGTTTTGACGACCGTTACCACAGAAGATTGTTTTACCTTTTTCAGTGACGGCCACAGCAGGTATTTATAGTCCTAAGTAGCTAAACTGGATGGTTGCAATGTATTGTATTTTATGTATTGACGTAGAATATATGAAGTATTATACTAAACTAGTAATTTACTAGATAACTAATTTAGTAAACAATATAGGTGAAAAATATTCAGGAGGTAAAATCATGAAAATCCCAACTAGTTTAAAGCATAAACCGGTTATTGTTTCTGAAAACTATGAAAATATTGATGGCCGGAAGGCTTACAGTACAGATGCCAAGGGGCTTTCTTTGGGGCTTGCCCAGTGGAACGATAGAGGAAAACTGGATGTTTCTGCAAAAGTATGGCGTCACACCGGAGAAAAATGGTCCCGTCAATCAGAAGAACTGCCTATGCACCGGGTTCTTGACCTTGCCATTTTGATTTGCAGAAGTAGCTTATATTTTCAGGACGCCTATCGTTTCCCGAAAATGTATGATCCTGAGAACACAATGATTGACCGTATTGGGCTGCAAGGGGATGCCATGAGTGTTTCCGTTTGTACAGAAAATCCTTTGATTGACGAGGATATTAAGCTGTTTGCTCAGGCTCTTAGTGATGATGGCGAAATGATCGGAGAACGACTTCGTGTATTATCCCGTCTCTTAAAAGAAATGGGGTATTAGAATGTTGTCACCTACAAGACAACTGACTAATGTAGAAAAAGAACTTGTCTGGAAAAAGCCATTATCTCATAAGGTCAGCGAAGAGGAACTGCGAATATGTAAAGAAATAAAACGCAACTGGAATCGCGGGGAAATGAAAATCGCCAATATTCTGTTAGAGGGTGATGCAGGTTCTGGCAAAACACAACTTGCAAAAGCATTGTCGGCTGATTTAGGGCTACCCTATACGAAAGTGACCTGTTTTGCCGATATGGATAAATCAGATATTATTGGCGCTATTTTGCCGGTTATCTCATCTGAACGATTAGAGAAGATGGAGCCTATGGAGCAAATCGTTTTGAAAGCGTTATATGAGAGTGATGGATTTCAAAGCACAACGGAAATATTAATGGACATACTGGGAGTTACACAGGAACAGGCAGCCTTAAAGATGAAGCAATTACTGATGCTGGTTGCCGAAAACACCGAGGCTGAAGTGGTTGAGTATCGATTCTACCCCTCTGAAATTGTCAGAGCCTATCAAAAAGGCTATCTCCTAGAAATACAAGAACCAACCGTTATACGAGATGCTGCGGTGTTAATGGCCTTAAACTCTGCTTTAGAGCTAGATGGAAGCATCAACCTTCCCACAGAAATCCTACGCCGACATCCTGACTTCATAGCGGTCATTACAACAAACCGAAGTTATACAGGGTGCAGACCGCTAAATGAAGCACTGCGTGACAGGGTTCAGCACACGGAAAAGATGGACTTGCCAAGCAAAGAAATCATGATAGAACGTGCGATAGCCAAAACCGATTATAGGAATTTATTGGTGTTGGACGTTTTAGCAGATATAATTATTCTTTTGGACAAAACAGCCAGGGCCAATGCGATTAAAGGTGTAGCTGGTATGCGATCATTTTTTTACTGGGTAGATGCGGTTGCCGGAGGTGCTTCTGCAAAAGAATCCCTTTATTATAAAGTCATCTACAAGATAACAACAGATTCCGAAGAAATTAAACTATTAGAAGAAGCACTAAAAAGCTATGGTTTGTTTGTTGGCTTAGATGAAGTTGAGATTGAAGTAAAAAAAAACGAAATTCTTCTAACGCGGAAGAGATGAGGACATGGGGAGATAAAGAGGACAGCGATTTTGACCATAACTACAAATCAAAGGAAAATGGTATCGCCTTTAAAAAGTCTGCTAATAGTGACGAAGGCTCTTCCGATCTTTCTGATGAAGCTACCGATATGGAAAGTTCAGATTTGGGAGAGGCTGGCTCTCCCAAATATCATCAGGCAAATCCTGAAATAATGTCAGAGGATGCGAAACAAAAAGCTCGGGATTTCCGTAAAAAGTTGAATCGAGACGCTAGGGAGGTTGTGTCCAATTCTATTCATAAGGGGGTTAAACTCATTGTTCATCGTCCAGATTACGTTTTGGAAAACCAACAGGAATATGCCAGTCTAAGTAAGAAGCTTATGCCTATCGTGCGGGAAATTGCCAAAAAGACACTTCCGCTGTTGGAACATGAGATTTCTTCTGAATTTGCGAGGAATCATTATTATGGCAGCAAATTTCAAACAGACAGCGTTGCTTATCGGGATTTTAGGTATTTTTCCAAGAAATGTCCTCCGACAGAATCACCCTCCATGGTTGTCGGTCTAAGGGTTGATGAGTCAGCATCCATGTCAGCCTTTGGGAGATTAGAAGCAGCAAAGCGTGCAGTGATAGCCGTATATGAATTTTGTCAAATTTGTGATATTCCCATATTGGTCTACGGTGATACTGCGGATGCCTCCAAGTTGGAGCAAATGTCGATTTTTGCCTATACCGACTTTGATAAAATTGAATCCAATGATCGATTCAGGCTGATGGGGATTCGGGGCAGAAGTAATAACCGTGATGGAATGGCTCTTAGAATTATTGCAGATCGATTAACTGTTTCAGCGCAACAGACAAAGCTACTGATTAGCATAAGTGACGGACAACCCAAAGCAATGGACGACTACTCCGGAAGTTATGCAGTTGAAGACATGCAGCAGACCATAGCTGAATATGAACGGAAAGGAATCACATTTCTAGCAGCTGCAATCGGCCAGGACAAGGATGTAATTAGTCAAATCTATGGAAAAGAGAGATTTTTGGATATTACAAATCTAAAAGAGTTCCCGGCAAAGTTAGTTCGGATTATCGCACGCTATTTGTAAAATATCCAGATTCTCAACTACAAAAGGCTGGAAAGAGCTGTGCTCAGAAGCCTTCACCTTAATGTAATATTTGTGTTCTATTGAAAGGAGAAAACATGGAAGGAAACGAAATTACTCTTAATTCAATAGATGAATATATTTCAAAATCTCCTCTTGAGATTCAGGAAACACTTAAAATTTTAAGAAAAGTTATCAAAGAGGCTGCACCAGAGGCAGAAGAAAAGATAAGTTATCAAATGCCTACTTTTGCGTTACATGGAAATCTAGTGCATTTTGCTGCTTGCAAAAAGCATATAGGATTTTATCCAACTCCTAGTGGAATTGATTCATTTAAACATGAATTATCGGAATATAAAGGATCAAAAGGGTCAGTGCAGTTTCCAATAGAAAAGCCGCTGCCGTACGAATTAATAAGAGAGATTGTAAAATTTAGAGTTGCTGAAAATGTAAATAAAGCAGAGGACAAATTGAAAAAGAAGAAATGATTGGATTTAGACTATCCATGGTAATACGACTGTGTTAAGTCTTTCTTTCACTCTAAGGCAAACAAGACCCCAATACAAAAGGAGGGTGGGAACTGTGGTGAGTAACCCCGATTGGACGGTGGAGCAACAGGCCGCCATCTCATTGCGTGGCCAACTCTTGGTGGCTGCAGCAGCTGGATCAGGCAAAACAGCAGTATTAGTGGAACGGTTAATTCAACGAATCACAGATCCGGTAGTACCGGTGGATGTGGATCGTTTTCTTGTCGTAACCTTTACTAAAGCAGCAGCAAGTGAGATGCGGGAGCGTATCGGTAAGGCCATAGAGGAGGCTTTGTGTGTTGCTCAAGAGACCGGAGAAATAGAGCGTCTCCTCCGCCAACGCACCCTTCTTCAACGGGCAAATATTACCACGCTGCATTCGTTCTGTTTAGAATTGATTCGAAAGTATTTTTATCTCCTAGAGCTTGATCCAGCCTTTCGGGTAGCAGATCAAGCAGAGGCGGACCTTTTACGCCAGGACGTAGTTGAAGAACTCTTTGAAGCTCGATATGAACGTGTTGATCTCAGCTTTTTGAAGCTTGTCGATGCCTTTGGCTCGGATCGTGATGATCAACCCTTGATGGAACATGTTTTGCGTCTATTTACGTTCGCTTATAGTCAACCCCACCCTGATGTATGGCTTGGAGGGCTTGAGCTGGCCTATGAGTGGAAAGATATTGACTCCTTGATGTTGAGCGATTGGGGTCAAGCAGTTCGCTTAGGACTACTCGATAGGGTGAGTGATAGTCTAAAGCTACTCGAACGGGCAGAACAAATCTCTCAGCGTCCGGGGGGGCCGGCCCTCTACGCGGACACCTTACAAGATGATTTGAACCGAGTTGGTTTACTAAAGCGCGCCTTAATAGAAGGGCATTGGGTTCAGGTCGAAGCTCAGTTTCAGGCTGCTGTCGATTATCCTAGGCTCCCGGCCGCACGCTCTAAAGCAAAGAAGAAGTCCGTTGCTAAAAACGATTTAAATATCGAACTGGCATCGGATTACGTTAGTGAACTCGTTCAACTAAAGTTGAACATCGAGACTTCGGTGGGGGAGTCTACCTCCTTCGCCGCCAAGGATTCCTATCAGGAAAGGGCGGCTCGGCAAAACCCTCCACTGGAGGCTTTCGTCACCGAAGCAGAGCACAGGGTACCACTCCCACTTGTAGAAGTGGGAGTCTCACGATTGGATGAACAGGGGATAATCGACGAGTTCTTGCCAAAGAATTTGCAAGAAGAATGCAAGAAATTAAGGGATGAGGCGAAGAAAAAGCTCGATTCTTTAAAAAATGAGGTCTTTGCTTATCCTCTTGAACAGCAGCTACCTGCCTTAGGCAAGATGGGAGCAATGGCGCAAACGCTCGGTGACTTAGTGATCGAATTTTCTCAAGTCTATGCTGCGGCAAAAGTGCAGCGCAATGTCTTAGACTTTACGGACTTAGAACATTTTGCCCTCCGATTATTAGAGGATGAAGGTGATGCTTCATTAATTGCTCAAGGATTAAAGGAGTATTTTACAGAAGTCTTGGTAGACGAATATCAGGATATCAACCCCGTCCAAGAACGCCTCTTGCAATTGGTGTCCAGGCAAGAGACGTCTCCCAATCTCTTTATGGTTGGAGATGTTAAACAAAGCATCTATCGGTTTCGTATGGCCGATCCAAGCTTATTTCTTGTTAAATACTGCGCCCTCCCGCATTGGCAACCAAGTTCGCCGGGTGACCCTGATCCCTCTGAGACTCCCATTGTGATTGATCTAAATAGCAATTTTCGAAGTCGCTCTGAAGTGGTGGAAGGGGTAAATTTTCTGTTCCGTCAAATAATGACCAAGGGCGCCGGAGAAATTATTTATGACGATCAGGCGGCCTTAAAATGCGGTGCAACTTTTATTTCTGGACAGGAGCAAATTCATACTGCAGAAGGGCCGATTGAGGTCCACCTTATAGACCCTAAAAGCATAAGAAACCAGAGGGCCATGCTTTCCTCTGATAGTGGAATAATAGATACTGAATCCGCCCCTTCGGAAGGAGTTTCAGATAGTGAAGCTGAATTAACCTCTGAAACCGAAGACTCCATATCCCCAGAAGATCTCGAAAAGGCTCGCATCGAGGCACGTCTAGTCAGTGAACGGATCCAGCACCTAGTTCAAGGAGCTGAATTCCAGATTTATGATAAAAAGCTCAAGGATTTTCGACCAGTTCGATACTCTGATATTGTGATCTTGATGCGCTCCTACTCAGCAGTTGCTCCAATCTACGTGGAAGAATTCCAAAATGCCGCTATCCCAGTCTATGCAGAAACGACGACTGGCTACTTCGGAGCTAGTGAAGTGGAAACGATGTTGTCCCTGCTAAAAATCATTGATAATCCTCGCTTGGATATTCCTTTAGCTGCCGTCCTGCGTTCCCCACTCGTTGGCCTAAACGGAAGTGAATTAGGCAAAATTCGTATGATACTTCCCGAGGGAGATTTCTATGAAGCCTTAACTCTTGCGGTTTGGACTGGTTTGGACGGTGAAAGTCTATCTCAGGAAAGAATTCAAGATTTCCAACAAATCTTAGGTCTCTATGAAGACTCCTTAGAGCTACGACTGGAAAAAGCATCTATTATTTTAGATACTGCGCCGACCTTGAAGGATAAAATCACGGATTTTTGGCTCAAACTACAGGCTTGGCGAACACGCTCTCGTCGTACATCTCTAGCTGATCTTCTCTGGTTTCTCTATGAAGAGACTGGGTACCTGAATTATGTTGGAACTTTGCCGGCAGGTGCTCAGCGGCAGGCCAATCTGCGGATACTCTATGATCGTGCCAGTCGCTTTGAAGCAACACGGTACCGTGGATTGTTCCGCTTTCTTCGCTTTCTCGATCGCTTCCAAGGGCAAGGTAAGGATATGGGAAATGCTCGCGCTTTAGGAGAAACAGAAGACGTCGTCCGCATCATAACGGTTCACGCTAGCAAGGGTTTGGAATTCCCAGTAGTTTTCGTTGTCGGTCTGGGGCGAACGTTTAATACGCAGAGCCTCAAAGGAAAGGTGCTTCTTCACTCCAAATTAGGTATAGGAATGCCAATCATTGATATCGAAAATAATGTACGCTATCCCTCTTTGATTCAGTACGCGGTCAAACAACGTTTGGCCCAAGAAGCATTAGCAGAAGAGTTGCGGATTCTTTATGTTGCCCTTACTCGAGCCAAAGAAAGATTGTTCCTCTATGGGACTATGGATAACTTAGATAAGACATTTCTCAAATGGTATCGATCCTTAGAATGGGAAGCGGTTGCCTTACCAGAAGGTCAACTCCGAAGTGCCAAATGCTTTTTGGATTGGATCGGCCCAGCGTTAGCCCGCCATCCCGGACAGCTCTTCGGCGAAACAGAAGGACAATCGACCTTAGCCATTCCGGAAGTCAATTCACGCTGGGAGATCAAGCTTCATAGTAGCTTAACATCAAGCATAGAATATCAGGACAATAATCTCAGAGAGAGCATGGACGAAGGTCTATATAAAAGCTTAGATAATAGTCTAGAGAATAGCGTAGAAAAGGAAACTACGAATGATCAATTGTTTTCTGAGGTCAATCGTATGCTAAATTGGCAGTATCCACACCTCAATTCTGTTCGGCAAGCAGCGAAAACCAGTGTCAGTGAATTGAAACGTCAATACAACTGGCATGCTAACGAGGGAGTAAATCCACTTCCCACGCTTTCCAAAAATACTGATTTCATGAAACGGCCAAAATTTCTTCAAGAAGTTCAAGAACTTACCGCGTCTGAACGGGGAACTGCTTTGCACACGGCGATGCAACACCTTCCTTTTGAAGAATGGGCAACCCTATGGCGAACCTGGGCCGAGAGGGAACAGATTAATAAAGTTACCGAATTTCTGAGTATGCTCAATCAGCGTGAAATTCTAGGTTACGAACAAATTAATTGTCTAAAACCAATCCAGATTGCTCAGTTTCTGAGCTCCCAACTTGGAGATCGGCTTTTTAGCGCAGAGCAAATACTCCGAGAAATTCCTTTTACATTAACTTTTCCGTCCGAGGACCAATCGAATATCTTAGTACAAGGCGTTATAGACGTTGTTTTGATTAGTAGGGACGAACACCAAGAAACCCACGCGGAAATTCTTGACTATAAGACAGATTCATTTCAGTCAGTTAGCAATGACAGAGTGGAGAATAGCGAAACTGATCCAGAGCAGATCTTGCGGGAACGCTATGCCCTCCAATTGTCACTTTATGCTTTGGCGATTGAACGCCTACTTAAAATAAACGTCTCACGCTGTACACTTTACTCATTTACACTTGGATGCGAAATCGCCATATCAGATGAGCTTCGCAAAAAAATTCAAGTCCCTGGCTTTCTTTTTACTAGGTAAGACCCATGCCGCTGCGCGGCACCACTAATGAATGTAAATGAGCTTTCAGGGCAGACCCCCATGCGGCTAACGCGGCACCATCGGATGAAAATTGGTTAATGTCGAATTTTCTATTGGCGTCATAAGGCGGCTAGGTCGCTAGCCGAGGTAGAATGATGTTTATAACTACTCTTGAACTATAGGGAATATTTCCCTTTTATATTTGCTTCGATCATTAGTATTCCAAATATCGAGTTGTTCTTTGGAGGATAATAGTTCAAGATCAATTCTGATTGTGTCCTTACTCATTTTTCACCCCCTACATTCTATTTATGTTAAGTTTCGATAAAATATAGCGGTTTCATGTTCTGAGAACAAATGAGTGTGAGCTAAGATACTAAACTTAACCTTCTAAGTTATTAGGAGGTTATTTCTTTTGGATTTTTTCAGTAAAGGAGGTTGCCAATATTGAATGTCGACTGGGATCTGTGCTGGAGAATAGTACGTAAAAGTTTATTGCGATTTACCGATATGACACTAAAATAGACAAGAACAAGGAAATTGGTAAGTTCTGTCGAATCCATTGATTTCCTTTTAGGTTCAGAATAGAATTGGACAAGAATTTAGTTTGGGATTATAAGTTTTTAGCAAACAATGATTAAGTAAGAGATATTCTAAGAAGTTATCCCAATTCCTAAAAATGCCAATGACCTACACGTAATCGAAGAGTGATAGATTATGCTGACCAAGAGTAGTACTCGATAAAGGGACGGTGGATACTACCCTGTTGGTACCATCATAAATCATTTAAACAAGGAGGCAAATTTTTGTGAGTAGTTTTAAAAGGTTATTAACAAAGATGGTTCTCACATCGTTTTTGGTGACAACGGTATTTTCACAAAGTGGATTCTCTACTGCTGGTGTAGCAGCGGCTGCTTATGAAACAAATGGCATGAGGATTATAGTCAAGTATAAGGACGAGAGTAAAGCAGATTTAGTAAAGAACAACACTAAAAACAAGCTCAACTTATTAGAGCTTAGTTCAAAGAAAAAGTTTAAAAAAGGTAATATGGAGTTGCTTGAAGTCGATGGTAATACAAATGTTGATTTGGTATTAAATGAACTAAAAGACAACAGTGCGGTTGAATTTGCACAAGAGGATTATCAAGTAAAATTGGGGAGTGCCGCAAATGATACTTTAAATAATGAGCAATGGGCACTCAAAAACAATGGACAAGCAATTAACGGTGTTACGGGAACTTCAAACACAGACCTATCCGCAGAAAATGCATGGGACATTACAAAAGGAAACTCGAATGTAGTTGTCGCCGTCTTAGATACGGATTTAGATATTAGCCATGAGGATTTGAATCAGAACGTATGGGTCAATTCCAGGGAAATACCAAACAACGGAATTGATGATGATAATAACGGTTATATCGATGATGTTGCAGGGTTTGATTTTGCCAACAACTCAAATACTGTATATTCTTCAGTTTATGGACAAAGTCATGCCACTCACCTGGCCGGAATAATTGCTGCTGTAAGCAATAACAGTAAAGGAGTTAGTGGAATAGCGCCAAAAGTGAAAATCATGCCACTCAAGTTTGTGAATAATGGCATTGGTTATACAAGTGATGCAATTGAAGCAATCCAGTATGCTGAAGCAAACGGCGCAACAATAGCAAATTGCAGTTGGTGGACTTCAGAAAATAATATTGCACTAAAAGATGCAATTTCCACATCTAACATGTTATTCGTAACGGCAGCAGGTAATTCAGGAGCAAACAATGATTTATCCCCTGTATATCCTGCTAATTTTAATTTGAGCAATGTGATTTCAGTTGCTGCTCTTGATAATCAAGGCAACTTGGCGTCATTCTCAAATTATGGTCTTAATAATGTTGATATTGCGGCTCCTGGGAAGGATATTATTAGTACAATTCCAGGGAATGGATATAGCTATCTAAGCGGTACATCAATGTCATCAGCCTATACATCCGGTGTTGCCGCACTTGTAAAGAGCAAAACCCCTTCTATGACTGCAAGCCAAATTAAGGAACAAATTAAGTCAACAGCGGTAAGTAATCCTAACATTTCTAATAAGATTCTAAATGGGCGTGCATTAAATGCATATTATGCACTTGGTGGTCAGCAAGCCAATACACCAAACGAACAGACTTCACAGACTGGGAACAATACAAATATTATTCCAAATATAAGTGAGCCACCGCAAGACCTTGATCAGTATGCTGCTTGGAAACAGAATCTTTCTAACGCAGCCAGTTCTGATTCTCAAGTGTCAACATTAGGGTATAGCAACGGTAAAATGTATAACGATTATATTGAGTATGTTGTAGCTAACGGAGGCTCATCCAATGGGCGATTTACCATAGGTACAACTGGCGGTAATCCTGATAATGCGTATGATAATTACAAGCGTATGCTATTTGGACATCCGTCTCCATGGTCATCATACACGACGGTTAAGCTTGACGGTTCCAATTATATTTATAACCCAACAACACAATACCCTACTCCTAACACTACCGATTTAAGTAATACTTCTGAATATAGGGCCGGAAATGTAAGTGTCAACCAGATAGTTTCAATTGTAAAGAGTACAAGTACTCAAAGAGATGATACTGTTCAATTAAAATATATAGTAAAAAATAATGATTCAGTAAACCATGATGCCGGACTTAGGATAATGATGGACACCATGTTGGGTAGTAATGACGCTGCTCCATTCAGGATTCCAGGAATTGGCGCAGTTAGTACCGAAACTGAATTAACAGGAGATAACATCCCAGAATATTGGCAGGCTTTTGACAGCTTAACAAATCCAACAGTTATTTCACAAGGAACACTTTTAAGATCATTGAATAACAAACCAGATAAAGTCCAATTTACCAACTGGGGACGAGTATATAATAATCCTTGGATGACCACAGTAAATACAGGGTCAAGTAATGGTGATAGTGCTGTAAGTGTTTATTGGAATCCGAAAGCACTTACACCTGGGGAAACAAGAGAGTATGTTACATATTATGGATTGAGTGAATTACAACAAGATTTAAGACCTCCTTTGGCTATAAGCTTAACAGGAGCAAATAATATCGTAGCGACCGAATCAGGCTATAATCCTAATCCTTTTACAGTAACTGCTTACATTATGAATAATGGAAATGGAGCAGCTGATAATGTAAAAGCTAAAATTGAATTACCTTCTGGATTGAAACTAGCTGGAGGACAACAAACTGAGATATCTCTAAATACTCTTTCGCCTAATACCCAAGAAAAACAGGTTTCGTGGCAGATTGAGATAGAAGAATCGAATATTGATAGAAATTTAACCTATTCAGTAATTTTATCAGCAGATAATACTGCTACAAAAACTATAAGCAGAAATATTTTTATACCTGCATCAGTATCTATTAATCCAATTACCGATGTACAAGTTCAATGCTCATCAAATTCTTCCACAGTAACGTGGAAGGTGCCTGTGACTGCATATGGTAACATAGCAATGTCAAACAGTGGAGGATATTATGCATCATTGCCGTATGACAGTGGCATTGTTGTAGCTTCTACAGGCTTGTATGCTACACAGACTCGTACATTTAACGATCTAAGTCCTAATACCAATTATGATTATACAATTGTTGCTTATGATAAGGGACACACATATTCCTATAACGGTAGTTTTCAAACAAGAACTCGCGAGGTAGTTATTGTAATCCCTGGAATTGCGGGAACATCCCTGTCGATTTCTCATATGGAGGGTAACAATGAAAATCAGACTACTCATGATGTTTGGAAACCAAGGTCATGGAGTGATGAGTATAAATTTGGAACACTCGAACATGATATGAATCAACTTGAGTGTGATGTAAATGGATATCCGTTACAGAGCTTATCAGTTGGTCAGCCATTAGATGACTACTATGGGGATATTTTTAGAACCCTTGGGAATAGGGGATTTGATGTGTATTACTTTGGATATGACTGGAGAAGAGGTAATGCGTATACAGCAGAATTGTTAGAAAGCTTTATAAATAGTTTAGGTGTTGATAAGGTTAGTATTGTAGCACATAGCATGGGCGGTTTAGTTGCTACAAATTACATTAGTAATGGCAATGCCAACAAAGTTAATAAATTGATAACATTAGGAACACCGTATCTAGGTGCACCAAAAGCCCTATATGTGTTTGAAACAGGAAAACTTTTAGGTGCTCCTTATGACTGGGCAGTTGCAAGCCATATTAAAAGACTTGCACAAAACCTTAGTTCCGTATATCAACTATTACCGATATATAATTATTTTGACTTTAATAGTACGTATTATGTTCAAGAATGTATAGATAATGATTGGTTTAAAAGTAATAACTATGACGAATTAGCTGGCTACGATGAGACAATGAATTTAATTAAGTCTAGGAATTGGGCAAATAGCGGGTTGGTTGAAAAAGCGTTAAATTTCCATAATTCTCTCGATTTAATTAACACTTTAAAATCTGTGGATTCCTATTTTATTATTGGTGATAAACAAACAACCATAGGGAAAATAAGGGAAAAATATGAACATGATGATAATGGTAATCTCGTGTTTAAAGAATCTGATGATATAAAGAACATAAATGGAGATGGTACGGTTCCAGTTATTAGTGGAAATATTGGTGGAAAAACTGAGGTAATTCATTCAGATCATACTTATTACATTGATGATGAACATTCGAACCTGCCTAAAAATGCGCAAGCAGTTAATCAAGTAATTGGTATTCTAAATGGAAGTAATAATGTTGTTGAAGGTGTAAGAAGAGAATATGAGAATACATGGACTCTAAAACTAAAGATTGAATGCCCAGTTGACTTACATGTGTATGATAATAGCGGAAATCATATGGGGCAAGTTAATCAGTCTGAGTATGAAGAAAAGATAAAGGCGGGAAGTTATTATCTTTTAGGGGATAAGAAGATTGCTTTACTTCAGGATGCGAATTATAATGTTAAGTTAGTTGGGACAAGCAGAGGAACTATGACTTATACTCTACAACGGTTTGATGATAACAATAATCTGATTAAAACCATTCGATTCGATAACGTTAATGTTACAGAACAAAGTGTTATTACCTCTAATACCGATTTTGATGGAACAATTGTATTAATGATAGACGATAATAATGATGGTAATATTGATAGGACTGTGCAGCCATCAGTTGTCTTAGACCAAAATAGTAGCAATGATTCGACTGCTCCACAAGTTAGCATCAACATTGAGGGGGTTATCGGTAATAATGGTTGGTTTACTTCCGATGTTAAGGTTAATATCAACGCTCAAGACAATGGATCTGGAGTTGACAGGGTTGAATATATAAATAACGATAGTGGAATTCAGACGTACACTGCTCCACTAAATGTAATAAATGAGGGTAACAATAAGATTTATGCAGTAGCAGTAGATAAAAATTGTAATAAAAGTGATGCGGCATTAACAGAGTTTAAAATTGATAAAACCGAACCGGATATAACTGTGAAATCTTTAATTGATAGTAAGGAATTTTTACTTAATGAAAAAGTAGTCTTTGATTGGGCTGCAACAGACACTGTATCTGGACTAGATTCTTCAAGTTCTACGATTGCTAATGGAAGTTATATTGATACAAGTTCTGTTGGCACAAAGACTATTACAATAACAGCTAAAGATAATGCAGGAAATGTTGCTGTTAAAGTTTTGACATATTATGTTGGATATTTGTATAGCGGTGTGTTTCAACCCTTGAATTCTAATGGTCTGAATGATATTAAGATAGGAAGAACTGTACCAATTAAATTCCAACTTAAGGATGCAGACGGGAAATATATAGAGAATGCTTTCGCGAAATTATATCTTGTTAGGATTACTAACGGTGTTCCTGAAAATGAGATTGAGGCAATTTCTACTAGTAATGCTACTACTACTGGTAATTTGTTTAGATACGATGAAACAGAAAATCAGTATATTTACAACTTGAATACCAAAAATATATCGTCAGGTGCTTGCCAGTTAAAAATAGTGCTTGATGATAGCAGCTCAAAATATGTAAATGTAGTATTTAGTTCAAAATAATCTCTAGCGTATGTTGTAGGCATGTAATAATTTCTGCTAATGTCTAAAACATTATTTTTGGAGGGAAATATGGATAAGAGAGTAATAATTGCTGTACAAATATTTCTTGGATTATTAGTGGGTATTAGTTATTTTCTACTATACCTAACCAGCTATAAAGTGTTTGATGTTATTTATTTAAAACTATTTAACTCACTTAGGTTTTCAGGAACTGTCATAATCATTTTATACTTTGTTTTAGCTGTAATAGTCAGTCTAGTTTTCTTCTTAAAGTTTAAATACAAGCCTTTTGCGGTGACATATCTTATTTCGTCTATCGCAACATCTTTACTTTATATGCTTTTATTATATCTAACTGTTAAAAAAATGGGGCCAAGATTTTAATTTTATAATAGTATAATTGGGTCACAAGGGTTGCATAAAAAAATTTGCCCTTGTCAAGAGGGTATCAGAACAAATTTCGGCCTGTCTATTAACCATTCTAAAAGTTCTTTATTAGCCTGCCACTCTGGTTCTTTTATCCTGTTTGCTAAGGGATGCAAATACAGTTATTCCATAAATCTCTTCCAAAAAAATATCCCCGTTTGCGGAGAATATGAATCGTAGTCTTGAACAGTTTCAAATTTCAGCAGGGCGTTCTGGCAGGGTTGATAGCATCCTACGCTTTCTGACTTAAATCCTCGTTAAAATGACTCCTCCTTTACTTTGTCAATTAATAGCACTGTGTTGTGCTTGTGGAATGAGATTTTCATTTCATATATAACTTCCTATGATAGTAACGTTTTAACTCTATATCGAAGGTCTGAAATAATGGGAAGTTTATTTCCCTTAAAAATCACTAAACCTAAGCCCATAATGTTATTTGTAGTAGTAGTATCTGAAATCAAAACAAAAAGAATAGTAGGGAATGAAGTAATATTGCTAAATATGTATCTGTTTTAATTCAAGTTTTTTTGGGGGCTATTACAGGGGTTATTAACTTTGCAGGATTCTTTACTTTAGTTAATAAAAACCATGATATAATAATAAGTCTGATTAGTAGTAAATCTATGGATATATATTTACTGAAGTTTTGCACCCTCTAAACCCTTGTTTGTCTAATTTCCAGGCAGCCTAAAGCTATTATTTCATTTTGGTTATTAACGTTTAACTGGCTTTTTCAAGGTCTTTTAGCTGGTTATTAAGAAAAGAATTCTCAAATAGCTCTTTCAAATATTCATATTCAACGGAATTCCTAAATTCCAAAATGTCCACTAA